>Ga0247758_1001010_pt1 | contig 23375 bp, 16 predicted proteins | sample UWRJL156409C4_FD_180950 | JGI IMG/M metagenome (GOLD analysis project Ga0247758, IMG submission 180950) | Plant litter microbial communities from Arlington Agricultural Research Station in Wisconsin, United States - UWRJ-L156-409C-4 | ecosystem: Environmental > Terrestrial > Plant litter >... | reverse complement strand
CGAGCCTCCGCCTTCAGGCCCGGGCCGCTAATGCGTGCGCCCCACATTGATGTTACCATCTGCACTGCACCTGGTTTGGGCTCAAGGCCGTCTTCGGTGGTGTGGAGTTTACGGGTTGCCGGAATGGGCCGCATCGCCTGTTCTTTCAAAGTAGGGGCATAGGTATAGACCTAACCATTGAACACATTCAAATGAGATATTATCATTCTAGTTGAAAGTGTAACTTTACCCTTGATTGTACGCAGCTTGGGTGAAGGGAAATATTCTGTTGTGGGGCTAGCTTGTCTGCCAGATTTCAGATATGACCAGATCGAAGTTGGGAGATAAGTCGGGGGTACCCCTCTTTGCGAGCACCTGCAAATGCACACCGCAATCTCACCCACCCGCTTAACTCTACCATATCTGTCAGAAACACGGCACACTGGATTCGGTGGAAGTGATGGACGCAAATTGTGTAATTGTTTTGCTTATCTTCTCCGTAGTTTTGGCCTACGGCCGGAACCCTGGCTACAGCGGTTTGTGGTAAGCCTTCTGCCGTCATGATCCTGTTCGCCAGGATGCTAATTAAGGCTCCAACGCCATGCTCCGACAACCCGCATCACAAGAAACGCCCGGCTTCAGCGCACAATGCCCGCTAACATCGTACCCCTCCCTCCCAGGACACACCTCACTCCATCAAATCCCCGAGTCATCAGGCAGCGGCGTCGGCGTGGCCGTAAAAGAAGTGGCAACCCACTCGTTCCAGCTGCTACACAGCGTAGCAGCCACCTGCGCAGCTGGGCTTGCTTTCGGCCACATGGCAGCAGCATCTTCCTGGCGCTCGAGAATCTGCAGGGCGAGGCCCGCCGAGGCGTGTTGAGCGATGTGGCAGTGCATGAGCCACGAGCCTGGATTGTCGGCCTTGAAAGCGACGATGATGAAGCCGCTAGCGGGCATCAGCACGACATCGCGCCGCGGCGGGTTGAGCCGGTTCACTCGGATGTTGGCTGGGGTGTAGACGGTGTTTTCGGCCTGCTGGAGGATGGCAAAGTCGTGGCCGTGTAGGTGGATCTGTTCCAGCTGAATCAGAGACGGGCGCTAGATCATTGAAGAGGACCGCCTACCGGATGCGCGTCGATATCAGTTTGAGTATCAGTATCCACCGTGATAGCTAGCCACACCTGCGAAGAAATAACATTAGCAGATTCTCGAGAAAGGAACTGGCACGGATACCTGCTTACCCAGTCAGTGTGGCCGCTTCGACCCTCGGGGAAGACCTGCCAGAACGAGTTCCAAGGCGGACTGTTGTCTAAATTCAAGAATATGGGTTTGCTGAAGTTGACCTGAAGAGGGGTGAACGCAAGCCCACCGCCTGTGACGTTTCTGAAAGCCAGACTGGCTTGGGGAAAGGAAGTTGGAAACGGGTTGCTGAAGTCCGCAACCACAGCCACGTGCTGCACGTGAGCTCCTACTGTCACGTTGTTGATCGGGTCCCCAACAATCCAGGGCAACACAGGTCGCAAGCTCGTGTATGTTTCATCTGAGCATGCCTTGGAGATGTCGTTCCACGCACTTGATTGTGGTTTGGCTGTGCTGCCGCTGTCGTAACGCAGAATACCCGTTTTCATGTAGTTATCGGATTTTGCCCCGCCGACACCGGGACCGCAGCTGTCAGCGACCCATGTTCTAATCCAGTAGTTTTTGCCGTCGTCCAACTTCTGCGTGGTGCCGTTGGCCCTGGGGTTCGCTTCGACAATGACGTTGTATCGCTGGCCAATCCCTATCAAGACCGATGTATTCAGGTAAGGGTAGATGGGTACGAAATCTGCACTGACGATGGAGAGCAGATGGTTGTCGATGGAGAAGATGAATGTGGATCCGATCGAGGTGTTGATAAGTCGCAGTAGGTATCGCTTCGGGCGCGGACTTGTCGTCTCGTTGAAGACAATAGTGTACGGCTCTGGTATCGCGCTCGTGTTTTTCTGGACCGGCAGCCCGAATTGGGTCACGTCGCCGATGCCATTCAACAAGATGCTACGGATTTTGCTTGCCTTTTTGCCTTCCCTTGAGCTGTCAAATACGCTGCCATGTCCTGCATAATGAGTTAGCTATTGCAAGACTCTAGTGTAGCCTACAGCGAAGGGGCTACTTACTCCAGTCCGTCATGAGGAGAGGGATGTCAGCCGCCTCGTCAAAGTTGCCAGAACTCGGACCGTGAAGGGTCTGGACAAGTGGTGAGTATGCGTAAACCAACCACCAAGAGAAAGTGGGCCGGTCAGATACGTACGATTGGCCCAACTGCACCGTCAGCATACTGTTCGCCGTAGTGGGAGTGATACCAAGACGAGCCATATTGCATCACCGTCCACTCGTAGGTGAAACTGCTGCCCGGGGCTATGGGGCACTGGGTTACCCCATTCACGCCGTCCATGTGCATGGTGTTGAGCTGTCGGATCCCGTGCCACTGTAGCAGTTTCGGTCAGCTGACTTATTTTTTGTGTATGAGAATTGGACAGGAGACAGAAATGGACAGAAATTCAGGCACTCACATGGACGCTAGTGCCGCGATCCGGATTGCTGTTACGGACATGGATCACAACCTTATCACCCCAACAAGCCTGGATCCAAGGTCCAGGATACGAGCCGTTGAAGACTGTGGCCCCCTTGAACGAGAACCCGTCGGCGGTGATGTCCGATTTGGTGACATCGAGAAAGTACTCGCGTGTTACGCCGGTTGGATACTTTGTTTCGTAGTCGGTGTGTATGTCGTATCTTTCTTTCGTCTTCGGATTGACAAGCCAACAGGAACGATCTTCGGGTGTCGAGCACTTCTCCCACTCCGTCATGGCGCTGTAGTCGCATTGGAAGTCTGAACCATCACCCTCGTCCTGTCGGTGGCCTGGGGGTCTGAAGACGGGTCCGCCTGTCGCCACATGCACGGAAGGCACAAACACAGGCTCAAGATGCTCGACAGGCTCTGCGAGCCGCAGGGGGGATTGAGATTGGTCCGACACCTCCAATGGCGACAGAGACCCAATTAGATGGGTGGCAAGCACCCAGAAACGCCCCCAGAGCTCCATCTCGGAGCGAGTTTAATCGTGTTGAAGTTGTGTTGCAGTGGGTGCAAAGCAAAGCGGTTCCCTATACTGATGCGAGTCCCAGGATAACTGGAATTATAACGGGACACACGAAGAGAAGAGATGGTGCGGCGAACCTCTTGTGTGAACAAAATACGTGCGGGGTGTTGCGATCCCACCACCTCGCCCCCCAAAGTCGTGCCGGTCGCCTGCGTAGTGAAAGACGTGCCATGCATGTCGATTCTAGCCAAGTGAGACGTGGCGCAAACCCGTGGGCAATCCATCCCACCGCGATGCACCGTACGGCCAATGATGCGCGTTCAGCCAGCCATGCGCCCGCTCATCAGCCAGCCATCCGCCGTTCAGCCAGCCACACACTTGGCACTACGCAGAACTTGGTTAGCATCGGAGGTGCAGCAAGCAATGTGGAGGCATTGATGCAGTGCTGCGAGGAAAAACGGTTCCGACGGCTGAAGGTCTGAAAGGTGGTGCTAAGGATGCTTGATCGTGGAAAGTCTGGGCCTGTGGCCGGTCCGAAATGCTGCAGCGGGCCCGGAGAATGAAGCGGGGCCAATTGTGTCACCCTTTCTGAACGTTCCTTCCCCGAACAGGTCTGGCTGAATCAACCGGTGAATGATGGGGCGAACTGCTTGTGGTGGCGGAGATCCATCCAATAGTGTACTGAGCATATGTCACAGAGATGCAGCTAAATAAGCTTTGCTTGCAGCTTGCTGTTCGCAAGAGGAAGGAAGAAAGCGCTCGAGTGCAGCGAAGTTGTCACATTCAACATCGGGTCTAGACCTAACACCAACCCCGCTAGTTTGACCTAATAGTCGAGGAAAGTCCATCCAAGCCCTATCATTTTCTCCATTCTTCACGGAAACCCAGCATCGATCCACGCCTTGAAGTTATCACACATCTCGGTCGTCCAGAGCGGATGCGCCGGATCCGGGTTCTGCTGAGTCCACGGCGGCATCTGCTTCGGCATCGATTTGTTTACCACGCGGGTGTAGATGTCGCCGGCATTGTCGGAAACGTCATCCTTGTTGCTCAAGTCGAAGCCACCGGCGGTGATCATGCACGTCACGTCGCTGGGAAGGAAGTAGCCCTTGATAGTGCTGTCCCACGTGACCGGCCCTGCAACCGGGGTTTCTTTCGGGGGCTCCCTAGGACAGCGAAAGAATGTTAGCTTTCTGGCTGCGTTATTTAGGTAATGAGGGTTGCCTGAGTGAGACAGGACTTACTCGGACGGGACCTCGGAAGGGATCTCGGAAGGGTTCAGTTCTGACGCCATGATGCTTCCGCGGAACTCTCGGTTGATCGATGATAGCGATATTGGTGATCTATGTGTTTTTGGTTCTCCTGGATATGAATGGGGCGAGCTGAAGGGAAATCGGCCCTGGGGAAAGGTGGGCGGATGGACCTACTTGTGGTGGCTCAGACTTTGGACACGAATTGTAGGTAGAGGTGGAGCTGACGAAGCCGAAATTGTGGCTGGCTGAGGGTGTGAAGATTCGACTTTGAGAAGCATCATGAAATGCAGTGTCCTGTCCTCTCGACTGCGATGGAGCGCCTGGACGGGCGTATGCGCTGAAGGGCTAGATGCATCTGAGCCACTTGGGCCGACGGCTGAGGCCGGACGCTCATGTCGGCGCACAAGAGTGAACCTATCCGGGCGCGTTGCAGATCATATGTGGGCGGGGTCAACCGAAACATGCATAGATGGGCACACGATGTGGCTTTGACGGCGCATCTTTTCGATGGTGGTCGAGAAAAGAGGGGATTGCTGGCGCTAACTTCCCTTCATAGGTGGCTGTCGTGCCCGACAAAGCTGAGCTGCAGGGTGGGCCAATCAGTCTCGACTATCATCGCCACGCGGACAGACGATCCAGTCCTTTTGGCTTTACCTATCAGAGTGAGAAACTACACTGTGGGAGAAGGCTTCTCTTGACACATCACAATGGAGATGCGACTCGTAAGATTGAGCAGTACTTGAGCTGCCACAGGAAGGTCGGATAGCCGATGTGAACTTGAAATTCGAAGCTGCACTCTTGCACGGAGTAGCGAAGAGGAGATGGGATCTGTTGAAGAAGTAGGCGGGGCATCCAAGAATTGCATCGGACCTTCCTATTTTCTTGTTTACTGGCTTGCCAGTGGTAATGCCAATCAATGCTCAAGACAGAACCTGAATTTGACATTAAATCCCCGCACATCATCCCCAACATGACTCTATCACCTCAACTAATCACTCGTCCTTCACATGGTTCAAGTTATCTTGCACCGTATCCTCAAACTTGCGCTACTCGCCCTCACCACCCCACTTCTTCATCAGGGCCAACGGCTTGGACTCATCCGTCGTCAAGCTGAGGTCAGGAAGTCCAGAGAAATCATCGATGAACTTATGGCATGGATACAGCTTGTGGAGGACATTGAGCACCTCGTTCCACGTATGGTAACGGCCCATGCCTGAATCCGCCGCGAAGACTTCAAGTCACACTTCGTCAGCACAACCTCTTGGCCGAGAACAAAATAAGATGAAACAAAGACGTACTGGCAGGAATGAAGCTCGTCGCGGGAGGCTTCCCATCATACAAATCCGGGAGCATCGCACCGCTCGGAGCAGCACAGTCAGCATTTAGACGCTCGCCCCAGATGACCTGTGGAGACACCACGTTGAGAACAAACGGAGGTCACTCGTCGGACACGAAGCGCCACACCTCGCGCTCAGCGGCAACGTTGCTGGCCATGTAAACGGGGATGGCGCGATCGGGGCCATATGGCGGCGGAGCCCACGCGAGGTCAAGAACGGCCTCATTCCACGACTCTTTCTTCACATGCGTGGTAACCCCGGGGGCCAGCATCGCCGCGGCGACGATAGAGCCGGTGAAGACGAAGCGACGCACCGACGGCTCGGCGGCAGCGGCGCGGAGGTTTGAGGTGGCCGCGGCTACCGTCGGGGGAATCACCTTGGTCGGGTCTGGGTTGAGGCCTATGCTTGCGACGTGGGCGACGGCGGCCACGCCTTTGATGGCATCAGAGAAGGCGCCGGGGACGGTCATGTCCGGTACGAGCGCGAGTGTAAGGCGTCTTGGGGCGAAGGATGGGAGATTAGGGATGAGATTCGATGTTATTTCTTGGGACCAGACCACGAACAACTTGAAGAAGCCGCGACTCGATTTATGTATCCGAAAGTCAGGCAAACCCAACCGGACATGTCACTCATCACGCTACCTTAAAAAGGAAATCGGGTTTCTTGGCAAGCGACGTGTCCCATTAGATTGTACACGAGACATTGGTAATCAAGTCTCGCCTCTACGCCACCTCGAGAAAGCCGTACGACTCTCCGAAGCACTCGTACTCCTGCAAGATACCCTTATCACTCGTCAGCCGGCGCAACAGAAAGGCGAGCAAGCCATTCAGCCCCAGATTCTCAAAGCCACCCCTGAGGTCGGCCATCTTGACTGCCCTGAGGACGTGGTTCTTCGATGCCTCGAGATTTCCCACCGCAATCTACACGTCCCACACCATCAGCCATACCGCAAATGCCCGGAACGCAAACAAACCTCATCGGTCCCCAGCGCAATCACCTTCGCCATAGCCGAGTCCCCTAGCGCCGCCGACTCATCCTCAGCCAGCGTTGCCGCCAGACTCTGCACACACCAGCTTGTACTGGATAGCCATAGTGTTCAAGACATGTTTTCGAGAATCCTCTTTTTCAACCACAGCCAAGTGCCTGCACGCGGCGAGAAGCACACCGCTCAACAGCCCCGGGTCGGCCAAGGCTAGCGGTATCCAGTCGACTGTCATGCGGTGCCGATAAAACGTCCCCAAGCTGCTGTTGGCTTCCCGAAACCACTTACATAGGTCGGTTGAGGTGGGGATTACTATCCGGATGTCTTTGGGTCTGTCAGTTCCGCCTAGTGCTCGACCTATGTCGGGTTGTGCTGTGCAACTTACAGTGGTCGAGGAGGAAGCTCTCCATTGGGCAAAGCGGCACCGCCAACGCCCCAAAGGGATCTACCCGACCTGCAGCTAACACTAGTGACGGACGGTTGACGTCGGTGGTGCCGCTCTTGGCATTCGGTGGGCCTGGCGCTGCTGGTTTGTCGGTAGCGTGGTTATGGGTTGTGCCAGAGGCAGTAGTGGTGATGGTGGTGTCCGATAGGCCCAGGTAATTCGCGACGGCGACCCGACGGATCCTTGCATAGGCCTCGCGCGAAGCGTGGGAGCGGACGAGGCGTTTTTGTTCTTTTCCTGGTTGTGCTGGATTGGAGATGTTGACGAAGCGGAGAGGTTGGGCTTGAGAATTCATCTTTTGGTCGTGTAAGTCGGCCTTGGTGTTTCGTTCTCCTGCCTACCTAGGTTCCGGGTCTGGGATAAGTGAGGTAGTTTTTGCTGCCTTTTCTCTCCGTTAATCAAGACACCGTTTTCATCACGGACTGAATGTCCCGGAGAGGGGTGTTTCCCCTGGACTTGTCATCTTGCTAAGACGAACATTTCCCCTTTTTGGAATGTTCAGTCTGACCCTCACCCCGGCCCCCTTCCGGTGACTAGCTTGCGTATTTGTTAGAAGCCCTCCTTGACGTTCCTTTTCTATCTCGATGATGTATGAAACAATGGAATCGCTGCTCCAGACCTGTGAATCACATCTGAGTAGCATTGCATTTAAGCAGTGATTTGTGCATGTAAGTCAGGTGGGGGGTTTTGGAACACCCTTGCTTTTGGAACAGCTCCTGAGTCGGACCCCGCACCACACTATAAACTTCAATTGCCTACAACTTCGTCACGTAGATAGCTACAATAATATAGTCTCAGCATCAGAATCGCCTAATTCCTCTCTTTCAGAATCACTAATATTCTCCCTGCCAGACTCTCTCTGTGAGGCACGAACCTCCTTAATTCCAGCAAACTGCTTATTAGGGTCGACTTAGACCTTCCTTCTCTTTCGGCCTCTTGTACGTTCTAGGCTTTTTCTGCAGCCTCTAATTAATACACCGTATTTGCCAGTTGGAAAACCACGTTATTAAAGGCTTTTATAGCCTTACATATGAAAAGCCAGTTGTTAGTGGTCCGTTTCTGGCCGGCTAGAAAAACCTGCCCCTGAACACGGAAATCCTTCAGCTTTTTAGGGGTCAACCATATAGGCCAGCCCTCTGAATTCTTACCTAAAATGGGGTTATAAACCCCTTAAAAGTCTATTAAAACTGTAAAGGTCACCTAACCGACGTTGCTATTAGAATTCTTAATAACAAATCTGCTAAAGGGTATAAGTAAGGCGTAGATTTAGCTCGCTAGCTAGTGGAACCAGGGGTAGATAGTCAGCTGTTACTTAAACTCACTACTTTAGAAGTTTATACAGATTATAGACAGCTATTTAATGTAGATAGGAGGGGTTAAGATATACCAGAGCCGGATACCGCTTCCAGATTCACTATTAACGTTAATCTGGCTAGATCTAAACTAGTAAGCTAGTAAGTTTAGCTGTAGCCTAGAGTAAGTAAACGACCTTTTAGCGGCTGGCTTTACAGGGCTATTATTTTGCCTTTATAAGGTTATTTTAAAAGACTTTATACTATTAATACGCCAGTTTCCAGAATTTGTAATGTAAAGCTATCTAGTATTACAATATAAGAACTATATGCTGTATACAGACCAGGTAGTGGTAATAATAAAAGAGGGCAAGTAGCTAAGCTAATTAGCCGTCTTATTAGCGGCGTTACTAGTACTTACTAACTTTCTTAAGATAGCTAAAGCCTAAAATGAGGCGTAGATCTTTCAGCTTTTAGCAGCCTTAACAGCTGAGATCTATATGGCAGAAGAATAGCTAGCCGGAACCTACCAGTCCTCCTTATAAGACCTCCTTATTAGAAGCGTCTTTCAGCTAAAGCTACCACTAGCCTTAACTTCTATACCAGCACCAGTTTTAACACTAGCGGTAATTACAGCTCTAGCTCCAGCACTAGAATTATCATTTATAAGTTAGTTAAGCCACTTAGACGAATTAAGCCGTGTTATAAGCCTAGAGGCAGAAGGTACAGAGCTGCCGAAACACTGTATAAGCCAGGCCGTTAAGAATGTAAGCGACTTATAGCGTAAGTGGACTACAGGCTTATAAGGCGGACCTTTAATTACCGCCTTAAATAACTGGTGGGGAAGCTGGTGGTGTGCTAGCTGTCAGGCCGAAGTGTAATGGTATTCCTTACAGCTGGAGGTTATCTAAGAGATCTAGCAAGTCGCTGGCGTACGGCGCCTAAGCAAGGATTCGGCGATGTACTTTATTAAGGCCAAGTAATAGTAATCTAACTACTCTTTAAATCTGTATTGCAAGCGGTTCCACGCTAATAGGAAGACTAGGGAGGCTTCCGGCGCTGGCGGTGCTAAGGATAAAAAGAAGAGTTGCTAGCTGGCGATAAGCTTCCAGTAGGTAACTAGATTAATTAATTAGGTAGCTAAAGTTATTATTCTTTAAGCTTCTAAATTGCTGTTTAACTGTGTGAATTACGGCGTGTGTAATTGCTTTAGTTCAGGGGCTCAGGGGGTAAAAGAAGCCCATATATAACCCTAACCCTGCAGTAGACGTAGAGATCCTTAGGATATTTACAGTTCGCTAAGGGCACGGCCCTGTTTTTGCAGTAAGGTAGCGTTTAGCGGCTAAATATTACGACCTGCACCCGACACAGGCCGCGAGAGGACTGGCGCGGGTTAAGACAGAACGTATAGCAGGACGCTAACAGATAGGGGGCGTTCCGAAGACAGCTTGTTAAGCTAGCACTCTTAGACAGGGGTTTAATGTTACTGTAGGTCGCTGTTATTATAATGCACAGAGGTGAGTCTGAACAGTAGGACATAAATAAATCATTAAATACTAGCGTGAGGAACTAGAGTCCCTTATAGTGGTTATGGGCACAACTATAGCTATTTATACTAACTAACTAAGAGGTACTTTGTACCTTGCTTGTGGTGTTGCAAGTGCTTGCAGAGTGAGTACTTTGCACTGCGCGAGCGCTCTGCACGTAAGACTCCTCCTGCTTGTAGTACGAGCACTCGGCATACTGCGAGCACCGTCTTATTGGTCGTAGGGGCTTCGGGTCTTCGCACCCCTGGCCCAGTGCGCAGTACCGTACGTACTGCCTCCCTGCACTGTTCCTTCTGCAGGGGATTCGTGTGACGACCCTGCAGGCCGTCACTTGGGCCGGAGCGGCCCGACGAATCCCCCGCACAAGGAACAGTGCAGAAAGACAGTATGTACGGTACTGTGCACTGGGCCAGGGGTGCAAAGACCCGAAGCCCTTATAACTAACCAGCAGTTGCTCAGTCTTAGCAAGAGTGCTCACCTACTAAGTATCTGTAAGACCCCCGAGTAAGAGGTGCTTAGTGGCAGGTTGCTCAGTTCCTTATTAAGTAACAGGCTACTAAGTAAGGTATAAGGTACCTCTAGCCGGTTAGTATAAATAGTTATGGTTATGCCCATAACCACTGTAAGGGACTCTAATTCCTCACGCTAGTATTTAATTATTTATTTATATCTTACTGTTTAGACTTACCTTTATGCATTATAATAATAACGACTTACAGTAATATTAAACTCCTATTTAGGAGTGTTAACTTAATAAGCTGTCTTTAAAACGCCCCTTACCTGTTAACGTCCTGTTATACGTTCTGTCTTAACCTGCGTTAGTCCTCTTAAGGCTTATGTTAGGTGTAGGTTGTAATACGATATTAACGTCTTAGTTTTAAATACTGTTTATTAAATTTCCAGATACCTCTCCCCTCTTATTAATATATTAACCTTTAAAAAAGGTAAGGAGATTAAGGAGGTGTAAGCCTAGCCTTAACTCCCTATTATTAATAAGTTAGCTATACACCTTAAAGACTTAAACCTTAACTAGTAGGGACTGGTTAAGGAACTTAACAAAGCTTTCCCTAAAGACATTAAAAGCTGTATTAGCTTTATTAAAAAACTCTAAGCTTAACTTAACATTATTAAGCTGGAGAATAACGACTTTAAGGGCTTACAGAAGAAGTAAGTAAAGCTCCTCTTACCGTTATGCTTTAAGGGAGACTTAATGTAGTTAAAGTTATAAATAGCTTAACTTTAAAGTTATATTACTTATTACGATAAGTAATTCTTTAAAGAAGAAGGAAAGGTTAAGTTTATTAAAGTATTACTAGATAGAGTAACTACCTGTTAGTATAAACCTTATATGAAAATAATTAACGACCTTTCTGTAAATAAAGTATAAAAGGAAGCCCTTAAGACTTAGGCCCTTTTTAACGACTTTAATATCTTTATTAACTAACTCTAAACTAAGTTTAAAGAACTAGACGCATTAAAATAGGTTAAGTAACGCCTTATAGCCTTAAAGCAGATATCTTTAATCCTTAAGTTCTTTACCCGCTTTAAACTAAAAGTAGTAAAAACTAAGCTTAGCTAAAAGGCCCTAGTAATGCTGTTTTAAAGTGGCCTGAAAGAGTATATTATTAGAGATCTTTATTAAGAAGACCGCCTAAATCGCCTTTAGGAGTTAATTAAGATAGTTATTAAGGCTGATAACTAGTATTATAATCACTATTATTAGAAGAATTATTAAAAGGAGCAGACCCTTTACTAGCTAAGTAAACTAAAGAAGGGAAACTAGTTAACTGTAATAAGTTACTACCTTAAGCTAATAGATATTAATATAGTAAACTGTCAGAACTAACCTAACTATAATAAACCTTAATAACAGTAATAGTAAAAGTAGCTTAAAGACCTATTATAAATCTAATGCTTTAACTGTAATAAGAAAGGACATATAGCACAGTAATACCTATTGTTAAAGTAAATCAGTTAGAAACCCATCCTAAAAGGAGGAAAACACATTAGGTTTAATTTAGGAGATATTTATATTAGGATAACAGGTAATAAAAAGGACTGCACCTAAATAGATAAGTGTAATTTAAGAGATAAGGAAAAAGAGGAAGAACCCTAAGACGTAATATACCTAGTCCTTAAAGGTATTCTGAAAGAGTTAGTTATAAAGGTATAGGTTACAGTAAATTAACTTTAAGGTGGAAACTTAAAACCGCTAAAAATATAGGTTATAAAAGACTAACTTTAGGAAAAGATATTCTAATTAGTTATTACAGGTTTTAAAAACCTTACCCTGTAAGCTTAAGAATTAAGGAATTCTAAAAAAGACCCTAACTTAAACCTTATTAAAATAGTGGAGGGAGTTAAAGAACTAGCCCTTTAGGCTACTTAAATGGTGAAATAAGCCTTAAAAGGAGAAAGAGAGTAAGTTAAAAGAATTAAGTTAAAAAAGTGGAAATTCTTCTTAACAGTACCTCTTAAAACTCTTAAACACTTTAAGCACGTAAAATAAATCAGCACCCTTACCTCCTTAGAAGAAGGACAGCTTAGATAATTACCTTACATTAAAGCTAGTATATTTTAAACCAGCACCTTAAGGGTCCCTTAAGAAGGTATAAAGTAAACACACTAATAAAGGGTTTAGGAATTAAAGGAAAAACATTAAGAATTAGTAGATAAAGTGGAGGACCTGTAAGTTAAAGGTCTTATTATAACGTTTAAGGATAGAGTAGTGGAAATTAGGCTGTAGCTTTATAACAGAGTTCACTTTACTAATTAACTTAAGTACTAACTTGTTAAGGAAAGCTACTTTATAAAAGAACAAGCTAGGTTGTTATTACCTAAGTTTTAAGAAAAAGTTTAGGAGAAGTAACGCACACGGAGATAAGTGGAAGAAGAAAAGAAATAAGGCACTACCTTACCTGTTCTGTACTTAACAATTACAGTATTAGCAGTTAATATCAATTACCTTAATTATAAGGACATTTTATAAATAGATTACATATACGATAACTACACTTTTAACTAGTATTATAAACTTAAGGCTCTTTATAACCACTTCCCCAGCATATAAAGATAAAATTACATTATTATAAGGATAAAGTTAGAACTAGCCTATTACTAAGTTTCTTACTCCCTAATAAGAGAATCTAGTAATAAGTGAAAGGTTACTGTAGTTAATTAGGCTCCCACTACGTGTTGGTAAGGAGGGGTACTTAATAACTGCCTAATCGTAACGTGCTTATTACATCTTAACGGAAAAGCTAGGGAGTAATAAAAGTAGGAAGATTACTAACAGGTTTAAGAGTAAAAAGACATTACTGTAATCCAGTCCTATAAAACGTATTATTATCTTATTAAGGACTTTAAAAACATTATACCGTTTAAAGTCGATTAGACACTAAGGTGTGAAAACCTAGGAAAGGTTAATTACCAGGTTTATTAAAGCTGCCTGTTTTTCCAGAAGGAATTAGGAAAAGGTTACAGGCCCTTTAAAAGAGCTGGAAACCAGTAGTTTACTAGTTAGTAAAAACCCTAAGAAGAAGAAGAGGTACTTAAAGGTTAGGCCGTATAAGACTTTAAGGATAGATAATTATTATAACTTAGATGTTAAAAGAGTATAAGTATTATTCTATTAGTATTAATATAATAGATGGAAGAGGGAGGCTATTTAAGGTAAAAGTAATAATTAATAGTAAAAGTGCCTTTAATCTAATGCACCCCTTACTAGTTAATTAAAGGAAACTCCTTAACGAAGAGTATAAAGAGGTTATTCCTATTTAAAATAGAGAAAGAGGCTTATATTAATATAATAACAGTAAAGTTACCTACCACTTACTACTCTTAATTAAAATGGATAAGGATAAATAATAAGTAAACTTTAACGTTATATTAATTACAGGCTATAATATAATCCTAAATCTACTTTAATTAGAAAAGTATAACCTTATAATTAATTAAAGAAGTAACTACCTTACCTTTAATAAGTCCCTTAACTGTAATTACTGTTTAAAGGAAGTTAAAAAGGTATTAAACTGCTTTAAAGATGCACGAAGTATTTAAAAGCACACTAAACTCTTAAAACTAAATATAGTTTAGGTTAAGTTTATAAAGATAATTAAAGGATTAAAGAGTCTACTATATTACCTAAGTGATAACTTAAAAGGTAGAAAAAAGTAAAAAGCTAATTTATAAATAAGTGAAGAAGTTAACTTATTTAAAATATTTATAAAGTATAGGAAGTTTACCCTATTTCAAAAAAAGATATTATAACTATTAAACTATAAACTGTAAGACTATAAAATTAAATTAAAGCTGGGAGCGAAGCTTTACAGCTTCCTACCTTACCATTTAAACCCCTAGTAAGTTAAAGCCTTAAAGGAGTATATTAATAAGAATTTAAAGAATGGGTTTATTATAAAGTCCTAATCCCTAATAGGTTACCTAGTATTGTTTATCTTAAAAAAGGGAGACAGTAAGCTATATATAGTTATTAATTACTAAACGTTAAATAAAGATATAATTAAAAATCGCTACCTATTACCACTTATTATAGAAATGTAAAAACGGATTATTAAGGTAAATTAGTTCTTTAGCCTTAATTTCCTTATAGGATTTAATTACATTAAAGTAAAGGAAAAGGATAAGTATAAAACAGCCTTTCAGACTTATAACGGGTATTACTAATATTATATCATGTTAATAGGATTAATAAACGCCCCGACAACCTTTTAAGGCCTTATTAACAGTATTCTTTACCCCTTCCTTAATAAGTTTATCTTTATATACCTAAATGACGTTTTAATCTATTCTGAAACTTTAAAGGAACATTAAAAGTATATATAATAGGTTTTAATAGCTTTTAAAAAAGTAAAGCTAATAGTAAACCTGGAAAAGAGCTATTTCTACATTTAAAAACTGAATTATTTAAGGTTTAAAGTAACCCTTAAAAAGCTTAAAATGTAATTAGAGAAGATAAAGGCAGTTAAGGACTAGCTTACTTTAAAGAACTAAAAAGAGTTATAAGCCTTTATTAGCTTTACGAACTTTTATCGGTACTTTATTAAGTATTTTATAAAGATCGCAAAACCATTATATAAGCTTATAAAAAAAGGTAAACTGTTTAAATAAACTAATAAATAGTAAAAGGCATTTAAAAACCTTAAGCATACCTTTATTACAGTATTAGTCTTAACTCTTTCCGATTTCTTAAAGCCTTTCTAAGTTAAAATAGACTCTTTAGAATTTATAATTGGTAAAGAACTTAGCTAAATCTAAGATAATGGGAAACGCCACTTAGTTACCTTTTTATTAAAAGGAATCTACAGCTTAACTTTATAATATCTAATCTATAATAAGGAACTGATAACGATTATTTAATACTTTATTAAGTAGGCACTGTATTTAAACGGTATAGAAGAACCAGTTTAGGTCTTTTCAAACTATAATAACCTTTAATACTTCCTAACGAAGGAACTTAGCTTACAGTAAGCACGATAGGCAGAGTTAATAACCCCGTTCCACTTCCAAATTCACTATATTAAAGGAAAAGATAATAAGTAAGCTAATACTCTTAATTAGAGACAGGACTATAAGGATACTAATCTAGTCCTAATCCCTATTACTATATTTAATAAAATAGGAAACAGCATGTTAGAATATATATTATAAGTGTTAAATAACTAAATATTAAAATAAACTATTAATATCTGTATAAACTTATAAATAGAGTATAATATCCATTAATAATAACAGGACTTTTAAATAAGAAGGTTAATAAAGGGAACCTGTAAGTATAAGTACCCTTTAAGAGACTTCTTAAGGCACTTATAAGATTATAGTAAGAAGTGCCTAAAGTACTTAAATTATAATAAAACTAATTATTAGATAAAACAGTTATTAGAAGGTGTAAATAGTATGCTTAAACTAGGAGTAAAGCTTTAATATTAAGAAAAACTGTATATTTATAACTTAAATAAACGGAAAGAGTACGTCTAGCAGGTTTATAAGTCCCGGCTTAGAGGATATATAGGCTAAGCTAAGACTCTCACATAAGCTTAGTAAGTATACACCTTCCTAAGAATAAAGAAGTTAGTTAAGGAAGTGGTTAATAACTATAACATCTGCCACTAGAAGTAGAACCGGTGTTATAAACCTTATAGACTTCTTAAACCACTTCCTGTATTATAAGCATTATAAAGTTTAGTCTTATTTAATTTCGTTACCGGGATCCCAAAGTCTAAGGACCCTGTTATAAGAGTCACTTATAATTAGGTCCTTATAATAGTTAACAGGTTAATAAAATAAGCTTACTTTTTATTAACCTTAAAGGATATAACAGTAAAGTAACTCACTTACGTCTTTAAGAAAAAAGTAGTTTTATAACACCTTTAATTAGATAATATCGTCACGGATTAAAATAAGTTAATTATGTTAAAATTCTAATAAAGACTAATGTAAAGAATAAGTGTAAAAAGTAAGCTTTTAATAACTTTCCACTTATAAACAGATAGTTAAACAGAGTAAGTTAATTAGATATTTATAACGTATCTTTAAGTATACGTTAACTTTAAATAAGATAATTAGCTTAAACTGTTATTAATAGTACAGATAACTTATAATATAATATTAGTTAAGTTAATAGGTGTATTACTATTCTTTACTAATTACGGTAAGGAGCCTAAGCTCCGTTAAAGCCTACTTACCAGTACCCCTTAAGTTACAGTCCACACAGACTAGATGTAAGAACTATATAACTACCTATAAGCTGAACTTAAGTTTACACGTAAATAAATGAAAAAGTTTACTAATAAATATTAAACTAAGTAACTAATGCTTAAGAAAAGACTTTACTATAATAGTAAGTGAGTTAAGGGATTAACTCTTTAAGAGGGGGATTACGTCTACTTTTTTTTTATAAAACCTATATTTAAAACGGCTTAATAAGAAGCTTGACTTTAAAAGGTATAAACCGTTTTAAATTAAGAAAAAAGTCGCTACCTTTAATTATAAATTAGATCTACTTACTAGTATAAAAGTGCAGATTAAGGTCTTTCACATCTTACTTTTAAAACCTGCTTTAAAAGGAGTTCCCCTGGAAAAGAAGATTAAGATTAACACTAGTAAGGATAAATATAATATTAAAAAAGTTATAAATTTACGAAAGGGAAAGAATATATTTGAATATCTCGTTAAGTAGCTAGACTACAGTCTTAAAAGCAACTTATAAGAGCTAATTAAAAATTTTAAGTGCCTAAACCTAATTATGAAGTTTTATTAAAAGAATTTAAATTAATTAAAGTTAATAATAAGAATTAGAAATAAGATAAGATCTGATATTTAAATTACTATATTAAAAAGTAAGACCATTATAGGACTTAAAGCTTAAGAAACGGCAGGAAACTCCTTAATAAGTACAGAAAGACATTTGTTAAAACCCTTAGCTAAGGTTATAAGGACCTTAGACTTAATAAGGAGGTTAGGCCTTTAGAGCTTCTAATAAGCACTATGTAAGAATAAGTACTGTTAGGGAAAAAAGTTAGTAAAAAAGGGGCTACCCCTTATATATTAGAAAAAGAAGTTACAGATTAAGTTAAGAAAAGGTTATTAGTTATAACGACCCTTTAGAAAAAGAACTAGTAGGTGTTTTTATTAAAAAGCCTCCTTAATCGAAGGACTTGCTGGTTTTGGGAGGAGTAGCCAGACAGGCCTCCTCTTACTCTTAAAAGTGGAGGATCTTTACTTCCTAGCTAAATATAGAAAAAGCTTACTTTTCTATCTTATAACGCTGGACTTTAATCCGTTTAAGTTAAGTAGCAGCTTTATAAAGCTCTTAAGTTTTCAGCTTTAAATTCCACGTAACAGTGTTATATTTAATGTTAAGATAGCGTTTTTTAAAAAAAAGCTATTAAAGGAAAACGTTACTGTAACTAAACACATCACATAAAGACGAAGCCCTTACTAATAAGCATTTAGAATAATTGTTTAATTATGTGGTAACGAGATAGGAAAGTGATTTTAAAAAATAACGACTATAAGGTAACATTTACGATTTAAAAGTCGAAGTAAAGTCTGTAAGGTTACAGTAATAAGAGGTGCTGTTTTTTAAAGTGTGCTTTTACACACAGTTAGTAAGTATAGTTACGTTAAGAAAGAAGGAACGCCTTTATTAGGATTCTTTATAGAAAAAGAATATTAAAGAGGTGGAATTGTGTGACGACCCTACAGGTTATCACTTAGGCTGGAGCGGCCTAATAAATCCCCTGTATAAGGAACAGTGTAGGAAGACAGTACGTACAGTACTGTGCACTGGGCCAAGGGTGTAAAGACCTAAAGCCCCTATAACTAACTAGCAGTTACTTAATCTTAGCAGGAGTACTTACCTACTAAGCATCTGTAAGACCCCTAAGTAAAAGGTACTTAGTGGCAGGTTACTCAGTTCCTTATTAAGTAATAGGCCATTAAGTAAGGTATAAGGTACCTCTAGCCGGTTGGTATAAATAGTTATAGTTATGCCCACAACCACCGTAAGGGACTTTAATTCCTCACGCTAGTATTTAATTATTCATTTATATCCTACTATTCAGACTCACCTCTGTACATTATAGTGATAACAACCTATAATGACATTAAACCCCCGTCTAGAAGTGCTAGCTTAATAAGCTGTCTTCAGAACGCCCCCTACCTGTTAGCGTCCTGCCATACGTTCTGTCTTAACCTGCGCCAGTCCTCTTGAGGCCTGTGTCGGGTGCAGGTCGTAATAATTCGTCAAGCCGCCCCGGCCCAAGTGACGGCCTGCAGGGTTGTCACAGTTACTTAAAAGTTATAATCTTTAAAGTTAGTAAAAAGTAAGCCTATTTCGTCAGTCTGTTAATTACTATTAAGATCTAATTGTAAGTAACTTGTTAAACTTCAGGAACTTATAGGGCTGTAGTATAGCAGCTGTGGCTTAGAGGAAGAAGTGCAGTACTGGTCCAAGCCGTATTACAGTGCCGTAGGCACTGTAGGAAGCAAACGAAGGCCTGAATTACAGGGCAGTGCTACTGTAAATAAGGGTGTTGCAGCGAATATTAACGCTGGAAACAAGAGGATCTAAAAGGCAGTGCCTTATATAATAACTGGAATGGAGTGGAATTGCTTGCTTATAGAAGGCTAGATACAGGAGAGGAGAGGGCCTTTGTAGGCTGTGGTCGGCTTCCAGAGCCTTCTATCTACTATATAGAATTGGAATAGTGGCTGTAGGCCACGTAAGTGCTTGTATGACTCACTGGTGGAATTCAAGGGGTTCTAGAGGGTTCGGCGCAGTGCGCCGACCCAGTGGACCCACTGGAGCTAGAAATTAACAATTTGTTTATAAAGATTACTTTTCTTAAGCTTAATTATTATTCTTTTTAATATTTTTTTCCTTTTTTAAACGGATATATTAGCCTCTGGACAGGTTTCTGTCGCTTTGTTCGCTATACTTATTAAAATAAGCTTAATGCCCCACGCTAAAATTGCTAGGAGCGAAAGTGAGGAATGGAGCGCCCTGTAACGTAGCGAAGGGCCGTCGCGTAATGACGAACGAAGTGACGCCAGCAATTTTAGTAAGGGGTGTATTAATAATAAGTTAATTATATAAGTTACTCTTTTAAAAGTTAAAGGGGTAATGTGATAGGGAGATGCTGATAGAAAGTAGTATTAAGTGCCCGATTTTATTTAAGGCGAAGCTTACATTAAGGTTTTTAAGCATAATAGAGATGTTAGAGAAGGAGAGGATAAAGTTAAGAGTGGATAAGGAGTAAGGTAAGAAGTAAATAAGTTTGTAAAGATAAAGTGAGAAGGGGGTAGGAGTTTAAAGTTAGAGTAAATAAGAAAGGGATTAGCGCTAAATACGTAGGGCGTTCCGGTGTAAGAAGGGGGCACTAGTAACTAATAGAGGTTAGGTAACGCTAAGCATTATTAATACAATTAGAATAAAGCTTCCCTTAACTTAATAGCAGTGCTTTAAAGCCTGATTAGATTTAATAATATATAATAAAAGTATTAGCAGTAATTCTAATCTACAGATTAGTAATTCCTTTAAATTAATCTTATTCATCTTATAATAAAATAGAAATTATAAATCTCTATCTGTAATACTTAAGTATTCTCAGCATCTTTTATCTGTTTCGCTACAGCTAACCTTATTTTTTTCATCACAGGTAACGATTAGTATAGTATCACAACCGTGGGGAAGGCTATATACTGCTGCGACAGTAATTATAAGTTAGGGTATATTCCCTTAAATTAATAAAATCTAAGGAACGGGATATTTCGATTACAGTAGCGTAATAATTTACTTAGCACTTAAATGTACTACGTGACTAACTAGGTAATCTTAAACATTAGTAGGGCATATTACTCTAACTGTGAATAGCAGAAATAGCAGTATATGTTAAAAGCACTGCACTTTAGATTCTGTGAAATTAAAAAGGTTACAACTGCGTGATTATATTACTTATTCGGCTCTCTAGCTTAGCTAGAGAACCTTCCTTATAGCTGTGAATAGTGGTAAGCCGTGCAGTAAAGCCACGCAGCTTTAATTGCGCGTCTGTGGTAATAGTTACAAATTTATTGTTCTAGTGGTTTCCAGACGCTTCTTCCTAGGCCAGAACACCATAAAGGTGTAGATAACCAAGCTAAACGGAGCTCAGCTCTGCTAAGCTCTGGTGTGGGCATCTAAGCTAAACTAACGTAGTTAATTCAGCTAGTGTTAACTACCATTTGCCACCAGGTTTGTCACCATTTACAAACTATAATAAGGACTTCGCCAGAGAGCTATAGAGAACATAGATAAGCAATACAATCACACAGTTGCAACCCCATCAAATCCACCAAACCCAAGAGTGCAGTGTTTCTGACTGGTAGGCAACACGAAAAAATATAAAAGGTAAAGGCAAGGCTGTTTATTTTCAAAATGAGAACCAATTTTGGCCATCTTTATATACGGGACCAATTCTAAGCCGACTCAGCTAGAGTTGAAGCAGTTCATCATACTGCAGCGCAGCGTGCCGAAAATGGTACTTAGCTTGAGCAAAGGTAAGCAAGCCTAAGCAAATCCTGAGTAAATCCTGAGCCGGGCCTAAGCCGGGGTAAGCAGTGTCACGTAGGCAAGGTACAAAAAAGTAAATTTTATGTGCCTAGATTCGTCTTATATAACACATATTACATAACAGCTCGCCTTGGCGCCACATAGGGGTTCAGATGGCCAATTCGTGTGAGCTTGGCGTGCCTCCGGGTGTGCTCACTGGATTGTCACTTGGCCCCAGACAGCGATGGCAAGCCTAGTCCTGAATTATGGCAGCAATTCATGACATGATTGCAATTGAATCCATCTGGCTTCGACAGTGCATACCTCTCTCTCGTTTTCCGCCCATTGATAACACAGATGATGTAGATCATCACATTCACTCCTTCACATACTCAGGAAGGCTCTCCAACAGCTCCAAACTCCCATGGTCCACAATGGCCGCAACATGCCTCGCCGTCATGGCATCCACCATGTCCTTCGGCTGCATCGTTGGTGGCGTCGGCGCCCACGCAAAGCCATGCAAGTGATGCTTCCGATATTCATCCCAAATCTCCTCCCTTTCCAACTTCGGCCCTCCCGCCGCCTCCAACGCCCGCAGATAATCTTCCAGCAACGCAACCTCATTCGCCCTCCTATCCTCCACCGTCAACGCCCCCGCCACAAAGTATGTCACATCATGCAGAAACGAGTTCGCATGCAGCCCTTGCCAGTCCAGAAACCCCGGCTCTCCCGCCGCTGTAATAAACGTATTCCCGACATGCGAATCCCCATGCACAACACACATGTGCTTCTCGTTGGTCGTTTTCCACAGCGTCTTGAACGCCCGCACTATCCGCTCCCGATCCTTCATCTCCTCTGGCACACTCGGCGGGCACGCCTCCGCGTCGTCAAACCTGCTCTTCCATGGGACCTCGCCCATCATGCTCAGTATCACCTCCCGCAGGTCAAGCCCCTCTTTCAGCCACGGGAAGTCGCTCTCTTTTGCGCCCCAAGTCTTGGCATGGAGAACTGCCAGCTCCTTCACCCCCGTGCGCACGCGCTCGACAGGCCATGCCTCGAGCGGCGTGCCGAAGGTGTGTCCGCTGGCTTTGAGGTCCGACATGATGACGATGCCCTGGCCTGAGACGGTGTCCTGTTGTAGAATTCTGTCAGCCAGAAGTTCCAAGTAGTGTACCTAACCTGAAGGATTGTGATATATCGTCGTGTCTCAAGAGGAGCAACTGCGAGACGGGAGGAAGGACACTCACACTCCCAGCAAAGATCACCGGCGGCAGCCGCATCTCACCCTCTACAGTTGGCGCAATATGATGGAAGAACTCCGCTTCGCGACGATACACAGCGTTGAGCGCCGGGTGGAGCGCTACCAGCGCGGGATTGAAGCCGCCTTTGACGCAGACGGCATCTTTGCTCGAGTCAGAGTAGGTGAGGGCGTAGAGAAGCTTGCTTGCGGTGCCGTGGATGGGCTCGACGAGGGTGGCGGTTTGCACCGGGCGGGGGAGGACTTGGCTGAACCAGGCGGCTGTGACGTCCTCGACGATGACAGGGAGGGCGGTGGGGGAGTTGAGGGCGCCTTCGCCACGGCTGGACTCTACTGACGTATCCATTTCCTAGGATGTTTTGGGGTGCTTGGCGGTGGATTGTGAAGGGATGACGTTTGGGGGCACTTTGAACAGAGGACTTTTTTTTCCAACGTGCGGGGAAGAACAAAAAACAGAACAAAAGGGAAAACGATGGGAAAACGCCAGGAGAGGGGTTATGAACAACAGGGCCACCAAAGGAGAACAACTTATGCACAGCTCATAAGTGCCTGTGGACGCCAGGACCCAGTTACCTACCAGGGGCTAGTGTAGGGGTGCCTGCCAGAGAGCAAGCTAAACCCCTGTTGGGCAGAACCGCTGGCACTGGGGCAGATCGCCACACGACCAAACTCAACACAGCACGACGTGCAGAAAAATGGCCTTGGCAAACTTGCGGATGCAGGCCGTGGACCCAGTCGGAATCCCACGGGTCGGTCCGCGTTGAGGATGCCGCTCCCCCGTTTCCTTGGCAGCTTTGGCATGAAACGGTCGCTGGGGCCGGAGCAGTTCCCGGGATCCACTTTCCCTTAAACAAAAGCAATGTTAGTGCCTGTGGGGCGCTGCTGGGGGCACGAACGGAAGTTGTCTCGGGTGCTGGCAGCTTTTCTGGTGCAAAAATTGTGAATTTGATGGGCTTGCATGCTGGTTAAAAAAGGGACACATTTTGGAAATCGCGTGATGGGCTTGCACGCGCAGAAAGGTGCGCCTTTTATTGGAAGGCGTTTATTCAGTCTTGATCCCCAAGTGAAGCCCATTCCGTGATCTGGTACCAATCGGCCCGCGTAGCCTTTAAAATTAATTCTGGAAAGGTGCCGATTCCATTATTTTCTGGATGTCGT
>Ga0247758_1001009_pt1 | contig 23416 bp, 23 predicted proteins | sample UWRJL156409C4_FD_180950 | JGI IMG/M metagenome (GOLD analysis project Ga0247758, IMG submission 180950) | Plant litter microbial communities from Arlington Agricultural Research Station in Wisconsin, United States - UWRJ-L156-409C-4 | ecosystem: Environmental > Terrestrial > Plant litter >... | reverse complement strand
TCCCGGCAAAAAAAAAAAAAAAGGAAACAATTGCGAGCTATATTCGGATGCCATGGCTGACGATCTCACGTTTTCTTGGCACTTTACGAACGCCCTATTAAAAGTCGTACCACATTCGCGTTCTGGAACATCTCAGTGTCACGGAATAATGACCTCATAGGGATCTGATATGCATGCAAAAGACAATCCTCTGCCTTGTGTACACGCGAAATTATAAGGAACTTACGGCAAAGGATTTTTTTCATTGGTCCCCTTCCATCTCATAGAGCTCAGCGTATTTTTGACATCCTTGTTGTTGACATTTGCCCTCGTACTCTTGCGAGCTTGAGACAAGCCGCCTTGTCTTAATCGAAATACTGTGATTTGCGATTGTAGTAAGTTGGGTTATCGATGAATTCCCAGATCAAGAAGGGATTTTAGCCTTCCTTCATTTTTCCTCTACTTTATATTCCTTGGCCGCGTACAGCCAGCCACCCACCAATTTCAGAATCTGAGCGGATGGTTCCGTGCAATAGTTGTGAAAAACACATACAAGAGCTCGAGTTTCAGTAAGTGGAAGAGGGGAGAGGGGTGGCAGGAAAAACAAGAGCACTGCTAATAGATCCCGATATCGCGGCTGCAAAGGATTTCCCAGCCCCGGAAAGAAACGGACGCGGAACTATTAATTACAGGACGAACTATGGGACTCATTTGATACTACTGGGTAATGTGCTGCCTCAAACCAGGCCCACCATGTCAAGATTCAGAGGAATCTTGTGGATCGGTCTCTTTGCGAAGCATCTCAACCCAAGACTTCCACCAGCTCTCTCGTAGCCTAGGGACGAGCTACGAGTGTTATCCAACATCACCATCTCATCAAGGGCGTGTGGCTCAGTTGGTAGAGCGTTCGCTTAGCATACCACAATATGCGAAAGGTCCTGGGTTCAATTCCCAGCTCGTCCAAGAAACAGTGTTGATGGCGAGTCATGATCCCTGGAATTATTGATTCCACTCCTTTTTGCCCTGTTTGAGTGCTCGGTGATTTGTTGGACGCGGATTCTAGGCCATCAAGCAAGACAACGCCAGTGTTTGCAGTGCGTGTGGCGACTCGTCTTGTTGAGGGGGTCCGTCTTTTTGGTACAAGTTGGCCGTGGTCTCGGTCGCTGGCATCGCCCCAGTTAGCCAGTACGAAGAACGGTTGCATGTGAGCAGGTCTCCCTCGAGAATTATATCAGTCCGAGTGAAATCCCTCTTACTCCCTGCGGTTCTCAGTCTCGAGCTCGGCTACCCTCATGCCGCCCGGCAGCTCAAATTTCCCACGTGGAGAGTTCGATGACACCGTTCTGTATGGCGAGCCAATATCGGAGGCACCGGCAGAGTTCGGCGAGAGTGTTCGGAATGGCGAGTTCAACTCGGATACACCGGGGTCGCTCGGCAGCTCCCAATTCTCATTCACACCGACCTCATGAGGCACCGCATCATCCCAAAGCTTTGCCGCATGCTTGACACGTCTGCTCAGGTACAGGCGATACAATCCATATCCTGAGAGAATTAGCGCGATGAGACCGCCTGCAACAGCGATGGCGATGACGGCCCTAGTAGGAAGCCCCTTTCCACCCCCATCACTGTCCGGTGCAGATGGGGGTGGAGGCGGGGATGAGGATGGGTTCGGGTCGCTTGGCTCGTCGGGCAACGTTCCCGGCGGCGGTGTCTCTGTGAATAGCTTTCGTACGGCATCGCTCGACCACTTCACCGACGCCATACCGTCTTTTGAATACCACTCGTTCACAGCCGCGTGCGGCTGGTACGACGCCGCTTGCGCGTTATACCGGTCTTGCCAGGCCAAGCTGGTAAGATCGAAGACGCCAAGCCCATTGGTCCAGGGGTCAGGGTCGAGGAAGTTTTTGGGGAAAAGGAGGTCAGTGTCGATCCCGCCCACGGAAAGCAGTTGTCGGCGACCGACGAGGACGCAGGTATGATCAGCGCGTTTAGTGGAGAATCCGGGAGCGGATGCCTTGAAGAAGACAAACCCAGGAAGCGAGAGAACGTAGACTTCGTCGGATGACTTGTACGAGTCTGTTGTGATCCCGCCGTACATGAATATATCATAAGTCTTGTTCGGAGCTGGAGCGCCGACAATGCAGAAGCGCTCCCGTCGTGTTGGCCGGTCGCCTGTGGTGGTTTGGGTGTACCATGAATTAGCTGGACATTGGTCAGCTCTCGATACTCTTTCTACCGAATCAAGTTCAAGTGAGAGGACCACATACTCGCCAGGTCATACACACGCAGGTTGTCAAAGCCCAGAGATTTCCAGCTGCTCTGAGTTGTTAAGACAGGCGAGGAACTCCCTCCCAGGAACAACAGCAAGCCGCTCACTCCAAAAGGCACGAACTGCGTTGATCCGCCTACCAACGTACCATAGGGGCCCATTTCAGTAGAAGAGACGTTGGTCAACTGTCCACTGGTCATGTTCAGCGCAACGAGACCCGACACAGCAAGGGTTGTGTTGCCTGGAACGCTTGTATCGGTTTGGTCTGTGGCCTTTCCACCCAGCAGATACCCAACGTTTCTGCTCTGTGTCCACGCGCCGTCAGTGGTCCTCAGAAATCCTGTCGCATCAAAAGTCTGCTTGACTCACGAGCCACCACCAGAACCATCGGCAGAAAAGCTCCAAAGCTCACGGGGTGGTGGCGCCGCCATGTAGGATGTCACGCCGCCCCAGACATAGAAGCCCTTCCCTGTGGGATCACGCCAGACTGACTGGCGGCCGAGGTGGGGAGCAGAGGACGGCTTTTCCACGTTCTTGAGGGCCACAGATGTGTTGGTCCACGAGGTTTCGAGGGAGATGGAAATAGTGCCGTTTACGGCGAATGAGCTTTCACCAGCATCCAACTGTGACACTTCCCCTCCGTCGATGTAAAGATGGTTTCCAACCACAATTGCTGCAAGATGGATGCGTCAAACTCTGGGTCCACTGGCAGCATTCTCGGGTTGGAGCTCGTACCTGCCGCAGACGATCGCCTGAGGAAATTAGATTTGGAAGGCGCATCGTCGCGGGGCCCGAGGTTACGGGTGCCAGATGCTAGTGATATGGGAAGGCTGGCAATAAAAACCACAAGGGCTGCCCAGATCGCCATGGAAAACGTGAGTACGTATACGCCGTCGATAGAACTTGCCTCTAACCAAGGGCAAAATAAATAAAAGAGATAAAGGAGAGAAAAACCTGAATAAATTGGGAAGGAGAGCCTGATCTAAAGGCAAACAAACCCCCACCACTCTGCGGATAGCAGGGACTTGGGCCAATCAAAGTGCAAAAGTGCCGATCGGGCAGCCCTGAATTGAACAGTACTATTTTCATTGGAGTATGCAAACCTCGATCTCTTAGGTTCGTCCCAAGCCAGGCACCCACATGCACGTACATATGCACCGGGCGTTAGTGAAAGCCGGGAGCCTCGCGCGGTGTCCCGGCTGTAACGCAACCATTACCTCACCGCATTCAACAAACTCGGAAGGCTTTGTCCGCTACCAGGATTTTCAGCCTCCACTCGACTTGGGCCTTTTCCCAGAACAAGAGACGTGCATCATGCGGGCGTAAAACGATTGGTAATGACCTCAGCCCCAACACCTGGGGAGCAAGCTCCCGTGCTGACAAGCTATGCGGTCGTTGCACGTGGCTGAAGATAACGAAATAATCAATTCTCATCTTTCCCGTCACCCGAGTCTCTTCCATCGGGGTTGTATTTTATTCGTGGATCCTCTCAGACCGGTCCAGAGCTGATCATTACGAGGGCATCTAGCATGGGCGTTCCGTAGCTGAGGCAGACTGATCACAGAAACTCACCGTCGTCGTATTAAACATGGCTGTGGATTGGGGGCAGTGGCAAGCCACACTCAATTGTTCCTTCCTTGTTTCTGCGAAGGTTTGGCATCAAAACCAGGCCCTCGGTGAGGCTCTGCGTCACGACTCACAAGCCCAGCCAATGCAGCCTCAAACAACTGCTCGGCCTTCATGTTCTCACAGCAGCAATCAATAGGAGACATAAAAATTTAGGCGTTATTACCAAAACGTAACATCTGTCAATGACTGCTGGAAGGGGTTATCATCCGACGCCCGGTTGCTCTCGCCCCTCAATCTGGACTGCCAGCCAAAACGCCCAGATCCGGACAACATTCCATCAACAGCTGAATAAGCTGGCCTTGTGGCGCAACGGCTAGCGCGTTCGCCTCCAGAGCGAAAGGTTATCCGTTCAAATCGGGTCAGGGTCAAGTATTTGTTTTTGGGGGCCGTAGGGGGGCCGATTTCTTTTTTACCATTGACCCTTGTGGGGTCTGAGACTTCACGTGACTGGCATGAGGGGCCGAGATGTCTCATCTCTCCAGAGCAAGCACAAAGTACGGAGTAGCCTGCCTATGACAAACAAGGCCTTAGCGACATATGGGATGGCAGACAGCTTTCATGATTACTCTAGGTATCCTAAATAACTGCCTATGGCTTGGCCTGCACGAGCGTTTTAGTTCTAGAAGCAGAGCAACAGATTCACAGCAGTGCACGGATGCTAGACTGGATGAACGGGCTTGGGGAAAGGGGGCGGGCTCCAGAAAAAGGGGGCAAGGATCCACCACCGACAATGACCCGCTTTTCCCAGGGCACGGGCCTGCGACTGTCCCTCTTCCTCGGAGACTCGAGATGGAATCATGAGGCGCTGTGGGGAAACTGATTGACATTCGTAGCTTACAGTGCGGGATGTAGCCCATCTTTCAGGGAGGATCTCTAAGAGTTCGCGCATTTTGTCTAATCATGACAGCCTCGTTGTTGACAACGACACATCACCAACCCCCGGAGACTCATGGCTCAAGGGGCTGGGCAGTGACCTGGAACGGCTCCATATTGAATGACCAGGTCCCGACCTCGTCGGCGTCCTTCGTCTCGGCCTTGGTTGATGGATCCAGTCGGCTTGCAGTGCTTGCAGATTGACGGAAGGACCGCGCACGCGTGGTTTGGTTGACCATTGACACTCCGCCTTCTGGCCATTGCAATATTGAACAATCCCAATCGTGCCAATGTACGTCCGACGGGGTCTGAGCGTATCACAACCACTTCGGCAGCTTCCAGGTTGGAAGGTGCTAGATCGCACTGACGCGACTATGGAGCGCTTCGTGAGCTGTGATTTCTGCAAGTATCTAAGAGACCATTCTCTTCAAGATGATCTTTAGAACAGTGTCAGCCACGCGTAGCCGCCACCGCGTGTGATGCTTCCGAAGTGAGACATTGAAGATTGCAGGCCAAGAAAAAAGGACGACCTCAGTTCGCAAACTTAAAGTTCCGGTCGGGGTTTGCCTGCACGGACCAGCTTCCAATCCAGGTTTGACGAGCTGAGACTTGGGACAGTCGCTTTCGAGTAACAGGCTTGAGGCATTGAGGTCCAGAATAATCTTTGTATCCTGGCCTCGAACTCTAAATACAGTCGGGCTGCTCAATCTGGTGTTTTGGCGATCTGGAAATGTGATCGTCGATTTGTCAAATCAGAACTCCGCACCGACTCCTCTTGCCGCTACCAGGAAAGACGCGCGAAGCAGCGGGAGACCCTTGGCGTCCCCCCTCACAATTTTTCTGCCAACCTCGCGCCGCACTTTGTCGACACCAAGGGCCGGCAGTGTCTTGATGAGGCAAGTTTGAGAGCAGTCGAGGTGAGTGCAATTGCCCCCATCAATTCCATTTTGCCAGGCTGCGTCTGTGGGTTTGCGACCTGCATTCTGGGAGCACTCGTCGCTAAAAGCTCCAGCACAAGCAGCTTCCCTGTTTCCCGAGACCCACGTTAGCTCTCTGACTGCTTCTTGCGACGATAGTTTACCGCACCCCTCCGAGACCGACCCGGCGTCCGAACTCCATGAACACCACATTGCGACGAACACGGAACCATAGCTCTTCTTCCACCGCCAGGGAGGGACGAACTGGTAGCCAGTTGAGAAGGGCCGCCGAGTGCAGGAGCTCAAGGTAGCCGGTCCCGATTTCGCCGCTGGCAGCCTCCGACGGAGCGCGCAATCGCCAGACACAACACCTGGCTCGCGAGACCAAACCAGCCCTGCGGTAGATGCATTCCTGGACACAATGCCGTGGCAACCATTGCCTCGCATCGCCTTCGCCGTAGCGACGTACCCGTTCACGGCCTCGAGCCCGGCCGACCTGCCGCTCGAGCTTGGCGATGAGCTGTACATAATCGAGGAGACGCCTGATGGCAATTGGCTACGTGGATACCTGGTCGCGCCGCCTAGTTTGCTGGCCGGGCTCACCAGCGTCAAGGGACAGACTCTCGAGGCGCGCGTCTTCAGCGGCATCTTCCCGCGAAGCTGCGTCGAGGTGCGCGAAGTGCTTGGCGAGTCAGACGACACAGACGACGAGACCGAAGATGGCGTTCGCGAAGCGAGCGACGCCCCGCACCAGGGCAGCGACTCGGCGAAGAGCGGACTTGCCGACAGAAAAAAGCGGAAAGACAAGTCCAAGGCTCCGGGGGTATTGCTTGCTGGCCTCGATTCTAAGAGCCAACGAAAAGGCGCATCAGGATTGCCCAATGGGACGCAAGGACAACTATCTGTACCGATCAAGCGCGATCCGAACGAGCCTCGACCGCCGGCGCCAGTGCCCATGCTGAAGATCGGAGACGAGACTCCCACCTCGGCATCTGAGCCACTGATTGACGAGATCGCGTCATGCCTCCGAGAATGGCACTCCACCAACCTCCACGAGCTGTTGCTTTCGCGCCAATACAGCAAACTGGACACGCTATACCAGCTCATCACGAGCCTGAACTTTTCCCGGCAGCAATTTTTGCACGACGTCCTCACGACGTGGGAGTACAAAACCCTCCGGGAGAAGACGGTATGGGACTTGGTACGGGTCAACAAGCTCTGCGGGGGAGAGGTGATTGTACGCGACCCGCACGAGCGCGGGCGGGTCCTGACCGGGGACGACTCCGTGGTAGAGATAACACAACTGCAATCGATAATGAGCTTGTTGGATGAGCCTCCCACGCATACAGTGGAGATGACTGCCCTACATCACCTCTTGGTTGACATAAAAGGCTTCGCAGGCGCGTCTACGGAAGCTACGACCTTGGTCATATATCTCGCCATGAAACCTGCAGGAGGAGCGTTGACGCCCCTCTCTGAGAGTTATATCGTCGAAGTCCCCGCCGGCGGACAGATGGGACACTTGGCCAGGAACATGCAGATGCGCACCCTATTTGCCGACCTTTCTTCAGCGGACATCGGTGATGCGCCCTCCATCGACTCGGAGATTTTCTTGGTCGTCAAAATCCGGGCGCCGCAACAAGTAGTAGCCACGGCTAAGCCGCTCTCGCGCTCTGGAACAATGTCTCAGGGGCTCCAGCAGGGGCTGCAGCAATTCACCAAGGACTCTTCCTCTAAGCCGCCATTGTCTTCCGGAAACAAATCAGTGCGTAGGAGCCTGATGTGGGCTGGTAAGAGCACTCGGTCGGCGTTTTCGAGAGGAAATCCCAAACTGGACGCATTGTCGGAGCAGCCGGAAGAAGTTCCACAAACTACTGCTGGTGCTGAGAGTAGGGACGGCCCACCGCCAAGCACTGCGAACTCGAGGGGGCGGCCTTCCATAGACATGCAGCCGGCGCAAACAACGGCCGACAGGACCGTCGGCGTTGGCGTGCTCAAACTCAACTCGATCATGAAGCAGGACGAAGAGGTCGAGCATGTCGTCAGTATCTGGGCTCCATCTGTACGCTCACAGTCTGATCGCCACGAAAATGGGGACGAGTGGGATCCGATAGTGCGAGACCTTCTGGAGAGCAAGACGGGCCACTACGAAAAGTCGAGAAGGGCCGAGCGCTTGCAAGTCCATCTCAAGGCGTTCAATGATCCCGATGCAGACGGTCTCATCAAGGCTACGCCCACCGTCTTGTCCGGAATCTTCAAGACGAATAAGATCGGCTTCTCGGGCGCGCCGACAAAACAAAGATCCGACATCTACTTGACGATCGATGAGGCCATCTTGACACGGCAGACATTGCTGTCGCGATATGGAGCCAGTGCGACATCATTGCCAAGTAGCATGCACGGAAACAATCTCCAGCTTACCGTAGAGGTTAGGAGGGCGTCGGGCGAGCGCATCGAAAACTGCATATTTCCTTCGTCTAACAACGAGGGCATCACAACCTGGAAGACAGCAGCAGCTGAACGCGGAGAGAAGTGGAAACAGACCGTGAAGCTGGTACTTGCGCCCCAAGATGTCCACACCGCGCACGTTGTGATGCATCTTGCAGACGCGCCAAACCCTCCGTTTGCAATCGCATACATGCCGCTTTGGGAGCAGCAAGCATTCATACGCGACGGCTCACACGGCTTGCTTCTCTACCGTGTTGATGAGAACACGGCAACACCCCAGCCCTCGACGCCAGGGAAAGGTGGGTATCTCAGCCTACCATTTACTTCAAGGGGCCATCACGAGCATGAGGTCACTGGCCCCTTCGCCATGATCCGTGCCGACACGTACCTCTGCAGCACGCGATTTTCCCAGAACAGAGTGGTACTGGGTCTCATCGGCTGGAAGGAATCTGCCCGGGACCAGGTTCCGAACTTGCTGAAGGAGTTCATTTTCGTCGCCGAGATCGAGGTAGTCAAGCTGTTAAATGATGTCTTGGACGCGCTGTTCGGCATTCTTGTTGAGTACGCAGGCAATGATGACTACGAGGATCTCGTGTTTACCGCGCTCGTGCGGGTCCTGGATATCGTGCATGACAGGAGGTTCAACCTGACTCCCCTGGTGGACCAGTACGCCGAAAACAAGTTCAACTACCCCTTCGCAACCCCCTGTCTAGTTAGATCCTTCACCCGGCTGTTGTCCAAGCCCGCCGAGCCTGAGACATCAAGGAAACTGCGTGCTACGTTCAAAGTCGCACGGCATATTCTGAAATTCATTACCCACGCGAGGGGCCAGCAAAAGGCGAAGGAGGCGGGCATCGGCATCACCAGTTCCAACCCTGGCTTCACACGCCACCTTCGAAGCATCTTCAAGGCCCTCGACGCGATGATGCGCAGCACGTCCCCGGTCCTCGTTGGAAGCCAGACCTTGGCCGTGCAGCATTTCCACACTTGGCTCCCAGAGCTGGCCGGTTTGTTGACAACCGAGGAGATCCTACATATCGCTATCGACTTTATGGATTCTTGCTCCATGGTCAAGGGCAAGCTCGTGCTGTACAAGCTGGTCCTGATTATCAACTATGCCAGGCTGGACATCTTCTCGCACCCGGAACAGCGGTCCGCCCTGAGCGCTAACACCGTCAGGTGGATTGCCCCTCACTGGGGTCACACGGACGAGGTAACAGAGCAGTGGAGGGAGCAGGTGAGACTCTGCTGCTCGGTTCTCGCCAGCCAGGTCGACCACCTCGGCCCCGAGATCCCCGACTACATCCCAAAGATCATTCAGTCCTACCTCACTATCCAGACTGTCGAGCAAAAACCCAAAAGCCGCCTCTCGCTACTATTTCCTACGTCGTACCCCTTTCCCACGAAACCCACCGCCGAGGAGGCTGTGTTTGATGAGGCACTCATCGAGCTCTCGGCGGTGCTGTCTGCGCTATCCAACTCGCCGAGCGGGATGCAGCTGGAGCTGGCCGAGGATGATCTCAACGTCATTGTAGAGAACGCGCTCCGCGTGCACATGAGCATTTTGCAGGGCGAGACATTCCCATCGAACTGGCTGAGCGTACATATTTTCCATCACAAGTCAACCATGCGAACACTGCAGTACCTTGCCGGCATCTTGCTCGAGTCTTTTCTCCCACATCCCGACGAGGCCGAAAATTTCAACACGGAACTATGGAAGCTGTTCTTCACAGCGCTGCTCAAACTGGTCGGCAGCCCAATGCTTGCGCTCGAGACGTTCCCGGAGCAAAAGAGAAGGGCCGTCTGGAAGATTGCCGGCGACGTCCGGGAGCACGGTGCGGAGCTGCTGCGCAAGACATGGGAGGCCATCGGCTGGGAGACAAGCTTGGAGGAGCGAGCTAGGTTCGGCCTCTCCAAGATGGGCGGCTACCAAGTTCAATACGTGCCAACCCTCGTGGGTCCTATCGTCGAGCTCTGTCTCAGCGTCCACGAGGGGCTTCGGCGGATGGCCGTGGAGGTATTACAAACCATGATCGTCAGCGAGTGGACGCTTAGCGAGGATCTGTCGGTGATACAGACGGAGATGATCGACTGTCTGGATATCTACTTCAAGACGAAGCCGTTGACGGAGAGCATACTGCAGAAGCTTTTCGTGAGTGAGTTGCTGGACAGGTTTGACGCTTTGTCGAAAATATCCAACGAGCCCCTGTACCTTGCTCTGCGGGAGCTCGTCAGCACGGTCAACGAGTTCTTGGATCTGTTGGTTGCGGTGCACAGCGGGGATGGTTCTGGGGAAGCATCACACCTCATCCACCGCTTGAGGCTTATGGAGTTCCTGCGCGACATGCAAAAAGAGGAAATCTTCATTCGATACGTCCACCAGCTCGCCAATCTTCAGGCAGAGGCAAGGAACTACGCTGAAGCAGGCCTGGCTCTGCGACTTCATGCTGATCTCTACGACTGGGACCCCACTAGGACAACAGCCGCGCTGCAAGACCCGGAGTTCCCTACGCAAACGCACTTTGAGCGAAAGGAGCGGATATATTTCAACATGATCAGGCACTTTGAGGACGGAGAGGCGTGGAGCAGTGCTCTCGCTGCATACAAGGAGCTACAGACACAGTACGAAACCAATATCTTTGACTTCGCCAAGCTTGCCCGCACAGAGCGTGCCATTGCGACGATCTACGAGACGATTGCGAAGAGCGATAAGTTGGTACCGAAGTACTTCAAGGTCATCTACAAGGGCCTTGGCTTCCCAACGAGTGTGCAGGATAAGGAGTTTGTTTTCGAAGGTTCGCCGACGGAACGTGCCTCTGCGTTTACGGACCGCATGCAGGAGATGTATCCGTCGGCGCAGATCGTCATGAACGAGGACATTGATGAGGTGGAGGGTCAGTTCTTGGTCATTTCGGCCCTCAGTCCACACCGCGATCTAAACCACCACGTCTTTCAACGTGCACGGGTGCCGCAGGTCATCAGGGACTATCTAGTGTCGAGCCACCCGCAATCGTTCTCGGTTAGCACTAAGAGGAATACGAGCGGGCCCGTCACGGGGCATTACGCTGAGAAGATCGTCTACACGACGGCGGAGGCCTTCCCGACTATTTTGCGGCGGAGTGAGATTGTCTCGACCCATGAGATCCGCCTATCGGCCAAGGAGACGGCGCTCGAGCGCATCGTGCGCAAGACGGCCGAAATGACAGTGGTCGAGAGGAAGGTGCTGGATGGCGAGGGCGGGGACGAGGCCGCGCAGCTGCTCTACGATGCTGTTAGCATCAGTGTCAACCCTAACTCAGAGAGTAGTGTGGTCTGCTACCGCGACCTAATTCCCGGTATGGCGAAGAGGGGCGGGGCCGACTCGTTCGCGAATGAGACCGAAATGGAGGAGGATGACCTGGAGCCGCCTGAGATGGACGCACAGGAAAATGCTATCAAGATGGCCCTAGTTGACCACGCTATCATGATCAAGAGGTGTCTTGGGACGTTTGCGAAGAGCGGGTATGAGATCCTCACAATGCATGTCGAGGATCTTCTACAACGTAAGTGACTGCGATGACTCAAATGAGGGTAATACTAACGAGAAGCCAGTCTTCGAAAGCACGTTTGCGCCAGAAATTGCTGTCTTCATGCCATCGCAGCCGATCCGAGAAGTCAACCCATCGCCGACTCCTAGTTGGACTCGGTCGCCACCGACAACAACTCCCTTCGCGCCACAGCCACAAAAGACCGGGGGCCCTCTCCTTGCGAACGGGGCGACCACCGAAGAGGTCAAGATCCTTCAGCCTATTTCCCTCCGACAAGGACGTGGCGCCAGGCTCAGTTTCCTCGGCGGCCGTAAGAAGGACGCCAAAGAAAACGTACCGCCTTTACCACACATAAACGGCGACGGTCACGCATATGAGGATGAGACCAGCGCACTCAGTCGCAGTCGCAGCACCGGGAAGGAGAACGGGAACCGGAGGAGCTTCTTCCGAGGGCACTCGTCGTCGGAGAACGCCGTCGGGCGGTCGGGCGGGTACACCAACGGCACCGAAATGAGCCCCGCCACCGTCGGCGGAGGCAGGGTTGATCAGTCTATGGACTGGGTCACGGACTCGGGCGCGGCTCGCGAGAGCACCGATGCCACGGCCGTCGACAGGGAGAGGACCCTCTCCGACCAGGGGAGCGGTGGCGGCGGGATTCAAAGCCTAGGCAGCGTTAGGAAGCGACTGAGCATCCTGAGGCTGGGGAAGAAGAGCAGCAAAGGGAACGGCCTCATGGGAAGCTTGGATGAGGAGTAGTCCGTCCGAGACTTGTCTTTTTTCTTGTGTCAATGTCACTACTACTGTTGTTCAGGATATACCACCCGAGCGGAGCTTCTTTCTTTTCTGTTCTTTTTTACTTTGCACTGGAAACTTTTTAACTACTTACATGCCACTACACAGGGGAAAGGGAGACAGGAAATGGATGGGTTGTGCTGGATAGACGTCCTTTCTACCTAGTTTCCATTCGTATTGTGTCTTTATCTTCCTGCTGCGGGGAAGGGGGCGGGAGTTGGGGTGGAAAAGGAGGGGATCAACACCAGCGAGCTAACGCAAATCAGGGCATTGGCGGCCGTCTTCTTTTTGTCTTTTTTTTCTTCTTGTCCGTGGTTGAGTGAGCGCTTCAGCGAGCGAGCGTTTCGTCTCCGTTGGGATTTCCCATTCCCGTTCCCATTCTCTCCGTCTGTACAAAGAGATGTCCCTTGCTGCTACGTATCTTTTTTTCTTCTCATTTAATTTGCGATTTTGGGGGGTGGTTATGTTTGGTGACTGGGAGGAGGGCGAAGGGAGTGGTGCATTGAGCGAGGGGGCCCGTGTATTGTATGTACGCTTTGCGGTACCACCCGCGGGACAGTGAATTGTGAGGATGATGAGAGAAATAGAAGCGATTCCCGGGGTTCCGTTCCATGCAGTCACGTTTGACCAATTGGGAGAGGTGAGCGATTGCGACACGCTCACTTTCACTTCTCCATACGAGGGTTTCCCGGTCGTGAATTAAATGGCGTCGTCTGTCGGCTAAAGTCGATGGCTGGTGTGTGGTGCTGTTGTGCGGTTTTCCGTCGTGATTAAGCTTTCCCAAACGATGGCGGTTAATTCTGGCGCGTTCTAGCGTAGCACTGGTGGTCTTGGTGCCTGCGTGGCCTGTGGAGTTCACCCAGGACATTGGGCGGGGGGATTTGTGTTTATTGGTGGTGACATTGACAACGAGCCCCTGAAACGGCTGGCAGGGAACCAAGAGACGTCAGCAACGGAAGGATTTCCCGGTTGAGAACCCCACGGAACCTGGACGGGATTTGGACATTCTAGGCCTAGATTGTATGTAAGGAGCCGTGGGATTGATGTCCGCGTACTTTCTTTGAGACGAATTCGAGTGAGAAAATTGGGCTGGGAAGTTGGATAAAGTTCATCTTCTGTCCCGTCCCTCCTTCCCTGGTTGGCGCCCCCCACCAAACACCGGTTCGTCCGCCTGCGGGAAAGAGAGCGACACAATCTATTTCGATGCTGTCCCGAAAGGCCAGAACGCTTCGCTAGCAATTCATCTACAAAGGTATAGCAGGTCCCGGCGCGATGCCACCCTATATATAGTGCTGATCGCCTGTGGTAGCCCGCATCCGGCGCATATTAATCGCAGCCATGACTCGGCCGCGGTCTGGACTTGCTATCCTCGACGCAACCTCACCTATTGAGGCCCTCACGACATCGCTCCGACCTGGACCATGAGGTGACCATCGATCACTACGCTCAATCGCCATGCCAAAGGTGGTGCACCTGTCGGTGCGCTCGCGGTACCGCGCGCTGCTCGTGTGCACAGTTGTCGCGTTCGTGTACCTCTTGTCCCCTCGCGGCGACGACTTCGCCATCGTCCGGTTCTCGTCGCGCCTCAAAGAAACCACCCACTTCTGGACCAGCAGCACCCGCCGCCGCGAAGACCACGCGCCCCCGGAAACCGAAAAGATCACAGTCCCCGCCGAGTCGCTCCAGAGCGACTTCTTCTCCTGGAAGGGAGCCGACTGGGTCCCGGGCCCAAAGCCCCCGTACAAAGCCCCTCGCGAACCAACCCCGCCAGTTCCGGACCCCTTCCCGCTCCTCTCCTGGAACCTCAAGGCCTCCAAGCGGTCACACCTCCTCCGGCCCCCGGTCATCAACCGCCCCCCGAAGGTCCACTATGCCGAAGCCACCCCGCTCCTCATCGGCTTCACGCGCAACTGGCCGCAGCTCCTGCAATGCGTCTCCTCCTACCTCGCCGCGGGCTGGCCCGCCTCAGACATCTACATCGTCGAAAACACAGGCGTCATGTACTCCAATCTGCACAACAAACTCACTCTGCAAAACCCCTTCTACCTCAACCACACCCAGCTCGCCATGCTGGGCGTCAACGTCATCATCACGCCCACCCTGCTCACCTTCGCGCAGCTCCAGAACTTCTACGCCTGGACGGCCCTCGAGCAGAACTGGGAGCAGTTCTTCTGGTCGCACCAGGACGTGCTGGTGTTCTCACTCGAGAACGAGACGTACCCCGACGATGCGCCCATGGCTTACAATGACAGGGGAAACAGCCCGGTTACTTACAGTCTGTATGACCGCGCGGTGGGGGTTTTACAGTTCTTGCGCAAGCCGGAGGCGCCGAAATGGGCGAATCATTTCTTTGCGTATGATCATTTGACGTTGGTGAATCGGGATTCGATTCTCGACGTCGGAGGGTGGGATACGCATATCCCGTTCTATGCGACGGATTGTGATATGTATGTGAGGTTGATGTGGGCGGGGTATTGGCAGGGAGAGACGGAGGTTGGGCTCATCTTGGACGTAGCGACCGTGATGGAGGATGTTGCGGCGCTGTTTAGGGTTCCGGGCGTGAAGGCCAGTTTTAAGGGGGACCCGAAGGGAGAGAAGACGGAGAGGAAGGGGAAGCAGAGGGTGTTGACGCCGGATAAGGTGGAGGATGCGGATCAGGAAGGGGAGACGTTTGAGCATCTGGTTGAGGTTGCGAAGCGGATGGAGGAGGCAAAGTATATGGATGGCAATCAGTGGAGGAATCAATGGCAGTTGAGCCAGACCGGAGGAGAAGGCGAGCCGTTTGCGAGGGACTTCGAGGGGTTCGAGGTCGGGCTGAGGATGATGATTGACACAGGCAGGGCCGTGTTTGCGGAGAAGTGGGGCCACCGCGGGTGCGATATCGCGAAGATGAACATCAAGCTTGAGGATGCGTGGAAGCTAGAGCGGGACTGGGACCCAGAGACTCAAGGGTTGGGACACGAGGGCGATGAGTGGTGATAGACGGCAGACTAGACGGAATACATCAGTACATGCGCTTCCGAGCTTGCCGAAGATCGTGTGGAGATGGGATGACACGGAGCCTCGTGGCCGGAAAGGGGCATATCCCTCGAGACGACGACTGGTCTTTCGTATTACTCACCATCCATCAGATCGCCAACTGCGCGTCTGCGGAAAGATCATCATCTGCCTCGCCCCATGAGCAGCAACCCAACCGGGCCAGGACCAGGCCATCAGCGCAACAGCGAGCATCCAAGGAAATCCCGGAGGCATGGAACTTGTGTAAATGCAGCAAAGGAGCCGCTCCGCCCCTAGAGCCACTTCACTTCGGCGTGCCAGCGACAACCCTCCTTCCTTGGAAGCGGCTGCAGCTGTTAATATCCAGGAAACACGAAGGATCACCCCCCGTGAGCGTGCGAACAAACCAGTGGACGGGTCATGCGCATCTGAACTCCAATCGGCGACGGCACATGTATGCTGTATCCTGTACGCTGTATTATGCGCTGCACTGCGCACTGCAGCTCATACTTCTGATACATGTACGTATGTACGCATCTGCAGCGCCATCACAGCTGGACACGCTCGTAATGACTCCCTCCCTCCACCCTACCTACTTGGACGGAATGACAAGACGACGACAACGACACGATGCAAGGAGGAGGCCGCCCAAGGCCCAGTTTCCGGCCGGGTCCTACATGCCTAGACCACACCACCCACCGAGGACCCAATCCCGCGGCAGATATGTCAGTCTTGGGCCGCAGTCACGACCAATGGAATGGGGGAGTCTCAGCGAGATTTTATTTATTTGGCATTGGAAATGTGTATGTGGTTGGTTCCTCTCGTGATGTAACCAATGTCGTACCTCGGAAAAGTATGCGCAGAATCTGGGGATCACGGCGATGGGACATGTGGGGGAGGGGTCGTGAGGGGCACTGCAGCAGCAGCAGCAGCAATTGGGCTGGGCAGAGTGATGAGTGAGATGTCGTCAGTCAGTCGACGGGGGAGAGACAACCCCGCGCCGAAAGCGGACAGCCGCTGGCCGATTGGAACAGATAAGCATGCCGGGTCTCGGATCTCGGGTTTCGGTCTCTTGGGGTTGTACGAGGGCTTTGGTCGAGTAAATACGAGGATGTTTTGTCATTGTTAGGGCAAGCCGTGATTCTTGGTGTCTTTGGTCAGATCCTACTCCTTCGCCGTGTAGTCCGATACGATTGAGGCGGCTTCTAATGTTCTGAAGGTCTCTTACGGTGTAAGCGGTGTTTGTGATGTGGGAATATAAGAGGCTTTCTTTTAGTTACGGACGACGCAAGCAGGAAAGACAGAGTGATAAAGCCAATGCTGTATTCCTGACACTATCATCTACAAATGAACTGAGTAGCAAGTGATGCTAAGAATTACAATCCCTTCCAAAGACCTTGATAGTGACAAAAACAAAAGGGAGATGGAGATATTCGACACTCATCCTACCAAACCACCAGAAACTGAAGAGAACCCGACGCTGGACAGTGAGCTTACATCCATGATCCCACAACAGAAAAACAAAACCGCCAACAAGATATCCGTTCGCACACCCAGAAACACACCCAATTGACAGTATTCTTGGCACACCCAAGACCTCGCACATTCAGGAAGGGTAATAATAAGAACCACTGGTCAAACTTCCACCGCCCTCTTCCAGCGTAAAGTACGCAGAGTCATGCACCGACCCAGTACCACCACACTCCGCTCCCGAGATCTCATTGAGTCCCATGTACATACATCCGTCCCAATCAAACATCCCATCGGGCAGCAAGAACGGCAGAATAGGATCACCACTCAAGGTCCCAATGATGGTGCTCAAGTCCGGGACAGCAGGGTCAGCCTTCTTAGGGGTAACAGCCTCCTCGGGCTCCGGCGTGGCAGGCGTCTCCAACAACGAAGCCTGCTCGGACTGGAACTGCCACGTCCGGAACAACCTTGTCTGGACTTCTTTTGCCAGGTCGGTGGCTTTCTGAACAACGGTTGCCTCGACGACTTGCAGAGCGCGTTCGACTTCTGCGATGAGCATGGGCTTGACGGCCTTGAGCAGCTCGCGCTTGACGAAACCTTTGCATTCGTCAAGGTCCTTGAAGTGGGATTGCTCTTCAGCTTTGGCGATCATTTCCGAGTCAGTGGCGTCGTAGTCTATATCGTTGTTAGTGACGGGGGCAGAATGGTAGCAACAAGTCGGGTGAGGCTTACATGGTGAAGGGACTCTGGCATCCGCGGGGAAGATGATACGGTACATCTCCTGCCAGTTTGCCTCGGCCGACGAGCCTGCCTTCGCGCGAGTGCGGAGGAGGTCCTCTTCCTTCTCGCTGATGATGTCGGTGGGCGCATCTTTCTTGACTTTGCAAGGCGGATCGGTGCGCTGATGCTCCTTGAGGCTCTTGGGGTCCTTGAAGAACTCAAAACAGCGGTTGCACGCGTTCTTCAGCGAGTGGCGGCGGTAAACGTGCTCTTTGACTCGGTGCACGTCGTTCCATCCGGGACCGCAGCATGTCTTGACATTCTTGAACTCAGCCGGGTTGTGTTTAGCGAAGGGGCACGCGAAGCGACGGGTGGGCTCGCGCTTGGTACGCTTCTGGGCCGCCTTGGGGTTTCCTCTCTCGACGACGGCATGGTGGTTGTCCTCGGTACCGCTGTCCGTGTCTTCACGCGCCCGCTTCGCTTGCCGCTTCATCGGCTTCAAATCGTTTTCAAGCCATATATCAATCTGTTTTTCAAGTGCAGCCATAGATCTGGCTATGATTGCGTCCTTTCGCTTGCTCAGGAGGCTCTCGGGAGGTGAGGGTTTGCCTGAGATTTGGTCCATACGGATGATTGAATCATGAAATCGATCCGCTTGTGGCGAGACAGCGGACCTTAAGACATGGGATTCGGTCCTACGTGTGATCGATCTCGTTTTTGAGGTAAGTTGTGAATGGCGATGTTGGGAAGTTTTGAGGTGAGTTGTTCAAGAAGATAAGGCCCAGCCTTGCTCCGTCGGCGTCCTGACGACCGACTGCTGTTGTGCTGTAGGGTCAACGAGGCTAGAGTCTAGCAGTGAAGAAACAGTCGATGAGGGAGCAGGTGGTGTCAGACGGACAGCTCAGAGGCAGGCTAACTCATGCAGGCAAGAGAGGAGTGCTGTTCGGGAGACAAGGGGGCAGTCCCAGGAGGCACCTCATGGCATTCTCTTATAGCCGCCTCTTGTCTCTGCGCAAATGCGGAGAAGGGACGGCTTGTCCTCCGTGACGATAACACATCCCTTCGGTTCCGAGGGATCAGCCATTCGACAATGCCGAGGGCGCAGCTGGCGTGGAGTGCCATGCGGACGCGGTTGAGTAACCCTATAGTCTAGCAGCGCATTGGGTAGCTGCATGCGATGTCACGCATGACTGACGAGCCCGGCCAGTGGCTCAGCCGGCCGACGCGTGCTTGGCCATGGCTGCCCTCGTGTGGGAAGCGTGCATAGGGCGAATGCTCAATTGCGAAATCTTTGTTCTTGCCGTGGCCATTGGGCCCCTGATAAGGCTGGGAGTGGGGAAGGAAGCCATCGCAGCCCGATTCGGCATGGCCGGCGAGCATGGCGAGCCGTTCGTCCGCGACCTCGGATTGGGTGTGGGATGAGATGTGACGGGATGTCTCACATGAGGAAAGGGTCAGGCTCTGGATTTGCCAAGCTGTGCGCTGCTTGGTTGGCGCGCAAACCGACGAAGCGTGCGGGTATTGTGGTGAGTTGGCTCAAATGCGGACAGCTGTCGGGGTCGTATTGTGGCTTGGATCGGCCTCACGGAGGCAGTTTCGGTGAGGCAGCGCCGCAGCCTTCCCGCTTCCGGAGTGGAGACGTCGGGCCCTTTAAGCCGGCCAGCTTTAGCCCGAGCGGGATTCGGGGCCCACTTGTCGATTGCTCATTTGCGGAGAGCAACAAACTCTCACGTATGTTACTGTGATAGTGATGGCTGAAACAATTCCAGGAGACGGCAGCCTGGATTTATCCCCTTTGCTCGCTTTGGTGGCCGGTGACGGCTCGAAGTTGGTGTGCTGTCGACGGCGATTAGAATGATATTGACCCGTCCTGACTGTCCACCCGCGTCTCTGGAAATCTGGCCAAGAATGCCGCTGCCATCAACCCCTGCATTCCCACCATGAAGTGCCCCGGCAGGTTCACAGCCTTGTTGGTCTCGTTATGCCTCAGAGTCATTGTATGTTGGTTCTTTGGGAAATCTCCGACGCCTTTGAGCGCGCAAACGCGGACTGAGGCAAGTTGGATGGCGATGATACGCCTCAGCTAGGGACAGTGTAGATAAAAACCACCATCATTTCGATGTTCTGAAGATGAGTTGGTCCCAGCATCAACGCCAAAAGTCGAGAAAGCCGAGATCGCCCCATACACAAGACCCGACACAGACAAAACACCACCCCTGTCATTCAGATAACTCCATCGACATGAACCAAAGAGCTGAGCCTCCGATCCGTCTCTCAGGAGAAGAGTAGGCGCTGAACCCTTCTCCACCCTTCCATGCAGTGACTGACACTTGAACAGGCGAGCGTCTCAGGAGCCAAGCTATGCTCTAACTCAGTACCTAGGAGGCAGCGAAGGCGTCGCTGACAGGCTGTTGAGAGACAACGTCGACTTGGAAGATCAAATAGCTCGGTGTCAGGAACTAAATGACGAACTAGAGAGGTTGGCGAGAACGATCTCTGGGTCTTGACACGCCCTGATTGGGTTGGCGTGTGCCTGGTTGGACGATGGTGGACAAGACCCGACGGCCGGCAGGTAGAAAGAATTGGATTCCAAGTCTATTCATTAAACAGTAATACAAGAACGAAGATACCCTCTCATATTCTTGAAAGAGGCCGCCTGCTGTCGAAAAGTTATTGCTTACACGCCGGCCTGTTGGGGCTATTATGTATGATCCTCAACGCTGGCAAAATCAGATATCGGGCCAAAGGCCTACAACAACTGTCAGCCACAAACATCCATGAATCTCGCGATGGAACTTACCGCAGAGTCCAAGTCAACCCAATCCGTGATCTTAAACGTATCCCTGGGATTGTCAGTTTGAGCACAAACAACATACACGACAACACGTACCAAAGCCTCTTGGGTCCGCCGGGGGCGGCGCCCTCTGTCGGGTTTTGAGGGTTCCACGTCACATGCCCCGAAAGATCCGCCTCCCAATCGGCACGGAGGGCGTCAGCCAGCAGCTGTTCGCTCGGCGATGTGATTTCACTGTCAGTTTGGATAGGTTCTGGGGGATTGTTGGGATTCATCTGGCGTTCAGCTTCAGCCTTAAGCTCCCTCAAAATGACAGCACACCGAGGGCCTGGCGAGTATGGGTTTGTGCCATCCGCAAGTGTGTCCGCCACCCTGTCGGCAAGCTCCATCTTTTGCTTGTCAGTCGATTCATAGCCGCGATAGTGAGGACCGCCAAATAGCCTCTGGCGCTCTCTGAAGTGGGGAATCATGTACATGATGCTAGCGGCGCAGTATCCAACCTGGTGGGCGTACCAGATGGTCCCGAACATGCGCGGCTGCATATTTCTGGCCAGGTCGAAGAAGACGGTAGTGGTGAGCCTGCAGGCCTCAAGACAGTCTCGGACGGCACTATCAGCAGCCCGCTTGCGTTCGCCCCAGTGAGGATATGGGGCCATGAGGAAAGGCCGGTACACGAGCATCTGAGCGTGGTAGTACGCCAGCCTGAGCAGTGTCGCTTGTCGCCGGAAGATGGGCAACAGTGTCGTCTCTCTTTGCTTCGAGATGAGTGGTGGCAGGTTCGTGTGCCAATCCTCCACATCGGCCCCGCGGCGATAAGCGCACGCAAGCCTTTCGTCTTCGGGCACATCACGGAGTGTGTACACCTCGCTGAATATCCGCTCTAGAATCTTGTTCAGCTTAGCGTGGGAAACCAAAGCTTCCATGTAACAATCGCTCGGATGAGCCCTTATCGGGCCGTTTTCGTCGCAGTCTTCATCGTTCACGGCGTCGGGGAGCTCCTGGTCTATCGTATCGTCATTGAGGTTGCTGGGCTTTCCAAGCATGATGCTGAGCTGTTTGTCGAGAATATAAACAGACCAGAATAGCCGCCTCTCACACTGGAGTTTTGCGTAGTTGGGCCTTATGGTAACGTTGAGACCAAGACCTCTGTTGCGGCCGATGCGACGGTGATAGCCAAGAGCGGTAATCGTCTGCAGAGTGTTTCCAAAGGTGTTCCATGCCTGCAAAAAGCGGCTTGTGCATATCAGATAAATATCTTGCAGCAAGCGGACCTGGGCCGACTCGAGTGTTGGATAACCGTCCTCGGCGTCAGTGAAAGCGATGGAGGTGGAAAATAAGTTATCTCCGAAGTTGAGGCTCCAGATCCACTCATCGGGCTTATTTGCCTTCTTATCACGATGCGCTCTGTCGCGGTAGAATGACCCAAGCGCCAAAGCCATCAAAACAATGGCTGCCTTCGCACGGCTGATACCCTCCCACAGCTCGGCCCCAGAACTACCATTTTGCTCCACCACATCGGCCCATTGCTGCACAGATGGACGATGCAGAACATGGAACGTACCGCTGAAACCGCTCCAGAACTGGTCCATTAACTCGGGCCATCTATACTGTGGAGGGAGCCGGAAAGGGGCGGATCGGTCAAAGGGCTGGTCGCTCGACCGCATCGACGCTGGGCTTGACGGGTGGGCTATCTTGCGCCATGCCCTGTGAAGAAAAACAAGGGGCGGCGTCTGCCCTGCCGCATATCTTCGAGCGGGCTGGAGTTTCTCGAGCTCAGGGTCAAGGGGCCCGGGCTTAGCCTCCAGGAAGGTGGAGGGGTCTGGTAACGGCTCATTTTCGTCCCTCGGAGCACCAACATCGAAGATGTCAGGAACACTGCAGCACGTCAGAAAAAGCGTGAGGAATACAAACCAAAGGATATCACGAACTATTTGTAGCTGCACTCGACTCGCGCACCGAAGCAAACTTCACAAGGCTGCTTCCCTGAACATTTTTCGATCTTCATGACACGACACCTATCGCAGGCTATACTCTCCCAGCTGCGGAAGCGCTTGACCTTTCCGCGCACAACACGGCCTTTGGCCCGATGGCGGGCATTTTCGGCCTCAAGGTCATCCGGCGGCGGTGGCGGCGTCTTCATGCGGCCCCTGTAAAAGGGCGCGACGTAGGAACACTCCTTCCCTTTCGAAGTACCTGCGAGATCATCAGCCGGAACTCAGAGCAGAGGTCGCGGCGATGCCACAAATATCGGGAATTTGGGGATAGCTACATATTTGGCACGGCAAAAACCCTGAGCACCGGAACCTTGTATTGCGGCATTGGTCGCAAGACCGGTTGATTCTCATGGGTTTCTTGGCAGGTGAAGCGTCTGCAGGAGGGTCCTCTGCAGGGCGTTTGTCCGCCGATGTTGCCGACATTCCTGATATCTCGGCTGCATCGACGTCAACGGGCGCGAAATGCTGCCCTGTAGTCGGTAGCGACATGACGGCCGGCGTATAAGTCGCGGTGGGAACTCGCTTCCACGCGCTGTCTGTGCCGACCGATGTTTGGGAGAAGCTCCACAAATTGGAGATATGCAGATTAGTAATCACAATGAAACTAGGGTTAGGGTTTGGCGCATCTCGCCCAAGCTTCGATGCACGAGACTGAAGGTGCCGGGCTCGCCCCGCACGACATCTGATATCCATGAGATTCCGTTGCTCAATGCTGAAATTCCATCACGACTTGGGGAGCTGGGATTGCCATCCCTCTCGCCCCTCGAAATTGCACCACAGTGACTTATAAAAGGCAGGAATGACTGAGGCCAGCAGGCCTAGGCGGCCCTCCCCGCCACTTGTGGCTGTCAGATAGTTGGGTACCTACGTATACGTGGCGAGGAAGCTATTGGCGTTCTCGAACCCTTGCTGAGGTTCGGACCTACCTTCACTAGGATCATGTCTCTCATCAGAACCACCCCCCCCCCCCCCCCCCCCCACCCCCCCCCCCGCCAACCCACCCCCCC
>Ga0247758_1001008_pt1 | contig 23421 bp, 20 predicted proteins | sample UWRJL156409C4_FD_180950 | JGI IMG/M metagenome (GOLD analysis project Ga0247758, IMG submission 180950) | Plant litter microbial communities from Arlington Agricultural Research Station in Wisconsin, United States - UWRJ-L156-409C-4 | ecosystem: Environmental > Terrestrial > Plant litter >... | reverse complement strand
CCTCAGCTTGCCCTCCCCTCCCCTCCCACTACGCCCACACCTCTCGTGAGGACCTGTACCTCGACGGCCTGCGCATGGGCGCCGCGGCGTGGGAGGACATGGCGACCCACGGCCACCGGTTTTTCGAGTGGATTACCCCGAGGTATACGCTGTTTAATTATAGCCCTTTGGGGATGGCGAGGACTTTGTTCCAGGGGACGGTGGAGATGTTGGGGACGGAGGGGCAGAGAGAGAAGTGGTAGGTTTTGTTCCGTTTTGGTTTTGTTTTGTTTCAGGGGTGGATGCTTTTGAATGGCGGAGATGGAGGGTGTTTGCTGATATATATATGTGTGTGTATGCAGGGCCGAAGGGGTGAAAAGGGGGGAGATCAATGGCGTTTATGCGCAGACGGAGTTGGGGCATGGGAGTTTTGTAAGGGGTGTTGAGACTACGGCGATGTGGGTGGATGGTGACAGTAAGGGGGGAAGTGGGTTTGTGATCACCAGTCCGACGGTGACGAGCACGAAGTTTTGGCCTGGAGGGATGGGGTTTTCAGGAACGCATGCGGTGGTCATGGCGCAGTTGGTCATCCGCGGGGTTAGGTACGCGGTGCATGCGTTTGTGGTCGAGTTGAGGGACAGGGAAACGGGCAAGGTGATGCCGGGGATTGAGCTGGGAGATTTGGGCGGGAAGATGAGCTACAACCAGAACGACAATGGGTATGCGCGGTTTGAGGGGGTGAGGATTCCGAGGGGCAATATGCTGATGGGTCTGGTGGAGGTTACCGAGAAGGGGGAGTACAAGCGTCGCGAGGGGGTTCACAAGAAGGCCGAGTATGGCGGGATGCTTGTGGGCAGGGCGAATATTCCGAGGGCGTGTGCGATGCAGCTTGCCGCGGCGGTGACGATTGCGACGAGATACTCGACAGTGAGACAGCAAGGATATTCCCCCTTTGCGGCCGGGGAATCCTCAACGCCGGCCGGAGAAACGGCAATATTCCGGTACCGGAGTCAGCATTTCCAGTTGCTTGTCCAGCTCTCAAAGGCATACGCCATTCTTTTTGCATCCCGCCACGGAGAGAAAGCGTTTCAGAAGTTCATCAGTCAGCAGCACAGGCAAGATTTCAGCACCATGACGGAAACACACATCCTTCTGTCCGGCATCAAGGCGTGGGCAACCACCACGGCGTCGGAGGGAGCCGAGGACGCGAGAAAGACATGTGGAGGTAGCGGATATCTCATCATCTCCGGCCTCCCAGAGATTGTGCAGTCCGTCACAGTGCTTTGCACCGTCGAAGGCGAGAACTCCGTCCTCTGGCAGCAGGTCGCCCGATATCTGGTGAAATGGGCGCCGAAGTTGTCTGGACCAAGTTCAGTTTCTCATATCCCCGAGGATCTGAGCTACCTCGCAGCCCCGACCAACGAGGCTTGCACCGCCAGAGACATCGACTTCCTCGACCCGAGCATTCAACTTTCCATCTTTCAGCAGGGGTCCCAACGGCTGATCGCCAAAGCTAGCCAAATGCTGCAAAAGTCATTATTGGACAGTGTCCCGCCGGTTCAAGCTTGGGACAGACACGTCATGCTGCTCATTTCTATGGCAAGGACGCACATCGAGTACATCGTCCTGAGGTCATTCATCGACATCACCGAGGCGATGAGTGGCTCGCCGGAGAAGACTGTAATGCGTCGTGTTCGTTCCCTTTTTGCACTGTCCACCATCGTAGACAGCACTTCTCCTCTCGCAAATACACTGTTGGAGGGCAGGTTTCTATCCGAGGCACAGGTGGATGATATCCGAGCTCAGATTAACAACCTGTTGGATGCGCTGGTACCGGATGCAATTGGTCTGACGGACGCTTGGGACTTTACGGATGCTGGGTTGGCAAGTGCGATCGGCATGAGGAATGGAGACGTCTACACGATGTTGATGAGTTGGACGCGGCAGCTGCCAATCAATGTGGCAGAGAGAGAGACGCCCGAGGTGGGGATGAAGAGGTGGGAAGAGTACATCAAGCCTGCACTCAGGTCTAGGCTATAATCCTATGTATATACCTAAAGCCGTGAATCGCGCCTAAGATGGTGCGTATCACTCCATCGATTATCAAAGTCCAGGCCACAAAAGACGTTGCGGCGTAATGAAAAATAATGTTAAGTGAGCCGCGAGGGCTGTTGACGGACTTGATAAAGACTGGTCAGAGGGCTGATCGTCGCAACAGTTATGTACGCACGTGCATAGAAATTGGTCATCGGGGGAGAGGCATCGGGCAACCAGGCGAAAGGTTAAAAAAAGGGGGGGCGGTGTTCAGAGGTCTCACCGCTCTTTTGACTTCAGCTTCAAGCTCTCTCCGCTGTCACAAATTCGAGGCCAGAAGCGTTCATCTTGTACCTTGATCATTGACAGCACCGATCACGCTCGCACTGCAGAAGAAATGAGAAACTAAAATGACAAGCCAAATACCGACCAGACAAGCCATTCTAGGCCGCTCTGGATGCAATACACTCATCATCACCATGCCGCCAGCCATCGGGACGAGATCCACTCTTACGACCCAACCGAACAACAACGCGGGTATCATGCGGCTCCCAGATGAATTACTCCTCCAAGTTGTCAAGTACGTGGGTTATCCGATTCTCTCCCAACTCGGCGGACACGTCAAGAACTACGCAGACTCAGCCGCGCTGGCAAAGACTTGTCTCCGCTTCTACCGCCTCACCATTCCAGTCATGTACAGCCGCCTATTCGTTTCGATCAATTCTATCACCAGCAACAGCCCCTCCATGTCAGCAATAGCAGCTCGAAAACTCCACCAGACGCTCAGTCAAAACCCCTGGCTTCGACAGCACTGCCGCGCTTTGCACCTCGGAATCGGTGATACCACGCACCCCAAGATCCAACTTCCCATCGTCGAGGACCTCGCCCACCGGCTCACGCAGACGAGGCGTTTGTTTATTCATGGGGGGTTTCAGACCGCGGCGAAGGGGACATGGTCTGTAATTCGCACTGCCGTGGCGCACATGCCACTCCTGGAGGAGGTGCACCTGCACCGAGAGGGCCGGGGGTTATGTCTCCCTGATGTATTCGAGGCGCTGGGAAGCGCAGCTCATCTTAGGGTTCTACATCTCGGCGGAATTTCGCCAACTCCTCATAGCGTGTCGTGGGGAGCCTTCAAGGTGAGACCTGCCAATTCTGTCGCCAACAGTGCGAACTGCTACAGCAAAGGCCCGGTGCTAATCACGATGCCGTCTCGGCGTGCATGTCCCCAGAAAGGGTCCTCGTCGCTCTCCTCGCTCTCCATCACCGACTTCTCCGACTCGCCCGCTCACCTCGCCAACCTCATGAGCTGGCCCGCCCGACTCGAGTCATTTTCCTTCAAGCGCATGTACTCTAATGAGTTCGGGCCCTGGACGCTACCGACGGTGCTATCGGCCTTGCACCAGCATAAGGCGTCCCTGCAGACCCTCTCCCTGGGCGGCTGGTGTGTCCAGCGCGGCTTCTCCTGGTTCGACTTCGCCAAGTTCGATAGCTTACAGTCGCTGAGTCTGCCGGCATATGCGACTGGGTGCCTCATCGGTGACATCTCCTGGGACGTTCTCAAGGTCACTCGGCTGCAGGTATTCCGTTGGTCCTTGGCCCGTGAGGGCGAGGATTGCGAGAGCCTCTTTGACTTTGGCCAGCAGCACGAGGATTGGCTTCGGGCGTTCGCCATTGGTGCCTGGGAGAGAAAGCTGCCCTTGCGGAGGATAGAGATTGAGTATCAGCCCTTTTCTTGGTCTGTGTGGGAGATGGAGGGGGGGGTGTCGAGGCCCGAGGTGTATCCCTGGGACAGGATGGATCGTCTCAAGTCTGAGATGCAAGAGATGGGGATACTCCTGTCGTATGACACGCCCACGGTGTCACGAGACGAGTTTGAGGGCAAGCCTGAGGTACGCGTCGATGGAGATGTCATGACTGAAGATTTCAGTTGGTCCGAATCGTGGCTGGAAACAGAGGAGGAATGCCAGGCGGAGAGCAATCTGGCCCAAGCAAACACCATTCTGAACTATTTCTCTGCCACGAGCTCTTGAGAAACAGAGGAAAACGGGATGGCTGCAGTTCAGAAGGGAAATGCACATGTGTCCACAACCAGCCTTCGAACGCTTCAAACTTGACTTCAATCCCATCATCGTTCACGGTGACCATCTAGTGATACGGCAAATGTGTTTTGTATCTGCAACAGGGCGCACGACTGCGCTGTCCATTAGTTGAGATACTAGGTAGTTCCCGTTCTTGGACACATGCATCATCGATCCCCAGGCTTCAACGCTACCGTGGCGCTAAAGCTTGGCGGGTATGTGCCCGGAGAACCACGCATGTGAAGTAGGTGACTTAGCAGCTTAATCCCTGTCTTGTTCCCAAACTTATATTTGAGTGCGATGCGATCCGATGCTCTAACCAATCGGCAATTTAGTTAGAGACCTAAGTCCAACGGATACTAGATAGACAAGATTGAGGCATTGCATGCCTCTGCAGTTACCCCCGTCATATCGTTGGTGGAAGGAATGCACTCAACATCTAGTATCGTTGCTTCCACCGAACACTACGAGCTCGGGAACTAGTTCAGTTCGCGGGAGAGCCCGGCAGGCCTCCATCCACACTCCCGTTTCTACGGGATGCGAGCCGTCAACTCCGCAAACAACTTGTACATGACTTCCACTTCGGCATTCTGCTTTGACGTCAGCTAAACGATCCAAATCACCACACAGGAAGCAATCCTCACCGTCACAAGATCGGTAAAAACTCCAATTTGATCAGCATGATCAATCGTCCCATTCTCCCCAAAATACCAAAACTTCCCCTGAACCGGCCGTGGATTCACTGCATCAAGCTCGGCCACAAACCCCTCGGCCCGCTTCACCCTCCCCTCCGGCCCGTCCATCGAAATGGTATTCACCACCCCGTCATTCCGCCTCCTCTCCCTCCCCCCTGCCACCTCCCCCCCCATGGCATACGCAAACGGCGCCAGCACCAACAACATGTCCGGTCGCGGAATTTGCTCCCCGGGTCTCGGAATCTGCGAGAAATATCCCATCGCTTTGAGATGCCGACTCGCCACGTCCGTCACCCATCCCAGTACGGATACCAACGGCGGACTGATACGCGCCCAGTTGGCAAAGTTGAGAAAGGAGGACGCAAACCGAGGAATTCCAAACATGCTTGCAATCCCACCGGCCGGGAAGAGCTCGAAGAAGCCCTCGATATCCTCGCGAGAGAGAGTGCGAGTAGGAAACTGCGTGGTTGCACAAAAGGCCATGGTGAAGAAATAGGTCGGGGGCGGGAGGGGTTGCGAAGCAGCGAGGGTGTTGAGGGCGGTTGCGCCGGCGATGCTGTTGTCATAGATGCCGTTCACTTTGGAGTGCCACCAGGCAATGACGGCTGGCGTGATGCGTTGACGCATGTCCTGGTAGGTTTCTTGGCCGGAGCGGGTGAAGCCCCAGTGGTCGAGGCCGAGGTCGTAGATGCGTTCTTTGCGGTCGGCGAAGGAGCAGGAGGTGATGAGGTCGACTATGACGTTTAGGTTTATATTGGGGTCGTCTTGCAAGAAAGACTAGGCCTTGGTTAGAAGGAAGTTCACATAGCGGGCAGCGAACAATGTTGTTCATTCTTACCTCTGCCACGTCAGTAAGAGTGGTGCCCTTGTGTGGTGTGCCCAAAGTGATGACAGCTTTCACGCGCGCCTGTTCGTCATTGCGCGGAAATTGGGGCAAGTCTGATGGGGCTCTTCCAGATAGAAGATGTAGGAGATATCGAACAGTTGAGCCTCCCTGAGAGTGGCAGATGAAGGTGAGTCTGTTGGTTTTGCTCCACTGCCAAGATTTCGGTAGGCGTTTCCACCCGTGGACAATAGCTGGCCAGGTTTGCGGCTTTTTCTTCTCGATGAGAGGGTCTAAAGGGAGATTTCCGAAGTTGACGTCAACTGGCACCGATGGTTCTCCCGGCTCATCGAACCCGCTAGAATAGTTAGATTCAACACCGTGACAGTGCAATTCGGGTCTCTAGTCCCCTACCTTTTACTGCCAGCAGCATCGACTTTGACGCTGCTAATTTGCTGGAAGAGTTCACATGCTCGCTCTTTGTTGCTTGACAGCGGGCTAAGCCGGGCACAAATGACAATATGCCCCTGAGCTGCTAAGGCCGATGCGAGGTCTGAGAAGCCACCGAAGTAGTTCACTGCTCCCAGGAACGGCTTGCCCCAGCCGGCAAACCCGGGGACTGTATGGAATTAGCCATTAGCGGTTGAGCCCGAGGACAGATGTGGGTTCTCACCCAAAACAATCGGTGTCTTGTGCTGGAGGTTCCCTGGGAGCTTCTGGCGGAGATCCCGGATCACATTCTGCAGGTTACGAATGCCGGCGTTCTCCGACCGGATGAACTGGTTAGCTGGGTTTCCTGTTTGGAGGACGTTATCTGACATCGTGGTCGGCTTCCAGGAGCAAAGAGATGTAAGGGTGTCAAATCCAGGGGGCGATCTGTTGGGGCCGAGACTGCTGCTTTTGTGCCCGGTCATGGCTTGTGTGACTCAGTTCCACTCACACCCCCGCTTCCACTTGCATTCTGGTAAGCAAAAGAAGGCAGAGCTGAATTTACTTGATAGCTATGGCGCCGTTTCTGCGTCCGCCACCGCTTGTGATAGGTCAAAATTGACCCTGAGGTGCATTGCCGAACTGTCAGGGTAATTCTACCCCATTGGGCTGATTTACGAGGGGAGGGCCTGGGCCTGGCTACCGGCTAGAGTGATTGGCTTTACGGCGAGGGCGAACTGCTTAGCGCTTTTGCAGTGGCTTAGCTTGTTTAGATCGGTTATACGGAGCCACCGAAGGTGGCGTGAGCTGCTCGCGCGCGGGGTACGCGCTAGAGATGGTGTGGCGGATTATTGAGGTTCTGAGGATAAAAAGCTGGAGAATCCGCTGTATTTTAGGTGTTCAGATTTCAATGCAATGCCCCTACCCCCCCTACTATTCTACGCTTGAGCCCCGCGTTCGCCTCTGTTGAACTCCTTCACCCTGGTGGAAAAACCCTGACACGAACTGCAACCCCGACGGCAGACACCTCACTTCTAAGGGCGAAGCATTCTTGGTTAACACCGAGGTGCCCCTCTTGCGTGATGCCTAGTTCCTACGTACTCTCAAGCCTTGGCTTCCTGCCCCAAATAATTCTCTGATGGTAATACGAACGCACTTGAGATCTCTTAACTCCTTTCTCAAGTGCGCCAAGAACACCTTAATCTGGCTCTTTGTCCAACCCGGGGCATGCGCCAAAAGCAACATGTACCCCTTTGGATCCCTCAAAAATCCCAACTTAATAAACTGACCTAACTCCTTCCGCTTTGGATCCTTCTCCCATCCACTAATGGGTATCTTCATGTTGATCTATTTTGTGTCAACAAACCCTGCTTTTTTCATAGCCACGCGCACTATTTCCTTCTCATACAGCTCAAACGTCCGCCCAAACTTGCGGCACCCAGAAACAAAGACCTTTCCCCATTAGCTGAGGGCCATGTTTGATTTCACGCTTCCGTCGTCGCTGAGCAGAATGGCCGAAGGTTCGATACTCTCGACATAGCCGCCGGGTGCAGTGGCCTCAAAGGCGCACGAGAAGAGCAGATCCTAGTCGTCCACGCTGCCGACGAGGAAACGGATGTGGATGTAGTCGAAGAGACCTGGACGGAAGGTCCATTCCTGGGTGCAGTCCTCGATTTCGAACCGAAGGTTGGCAGGGACCCATTCTGTGCCGTGTCAGTCGTGCAGCTAGCAGAGGCGGAAGTGGTCATGACTGGTGGCTGGCCTTCAACTTGTCATCCTCTAGAGGAGCTGAGCAGAGTTCGCCGTCAACCGCAACAGTAACGCTGTGGTGGCTGAGCGAAACCTTGTTAGCAGGGCTCCTTATTTGTTCTCGAGATCCGATTCTTACGCAATGTCTATGGAATCCAATTGGTCTTCGTCCTTGGCACCCCTGATGAAGATTTGGGTTAGTTCTTTGCGTTGGTGGCATAAAAAAAAGAGAATATATCCATGTACTGTAGGCAACGTCCCCGTGTACTGTAGCCCCACCAAAACGCCCATACAAAACTCTAACCCCCGGACACCACCCGATCTGCCGAGCCTCTGCTGCATCCTTCCTGGCCTCTGTGGCCTTCCAGATCTTCAATAAAGACCCGGCGCGCTTCTCTAGAGTCCGCTGTCTCTTCAAGGCAATTGAAGCTTCCGGTGCCTGGACAACAGCTGGTCTCTTAGCTCTGTTCCAGTCCCTTTTGGACATCAAGACAGGCGTGGGTCCGCTGGTTCTCATCATCGACTGCCTTCATCGATGCGACTCGTCCTTTAAAAGGCTGATAGAAATGCTACTGGCCGTTGTCCGGAACAAGGACTCCCTTACAACCCTCAAGGTGGCCCTGTTCTACCAGCAGCGCCGGGATATCCAAGACTCCTCCTTAACTCGGACGAGCAGACTATCCTTCCGGGACCTGTGCTCATCACCGACACGCTTGTGCCAATAGTGGATGCTTTAGCAACGGTGGCAGTCAGCAAGAGGTCGTATCTCTGTGAGATGGAAGAAAAGCTGGTGTCGTCGTTGGGAAATTGCAAGTACACCACGGAGATGCTCTTTGCTATACACTCTCTTGATCGCGTCTGTGCTGGTCGAACTCCCCGGACGCCCCAGTTGCTAGAATTGGCTCTGAACGAGAAGCAGTCGAGCATAACAGATGCGGTGTCCTCTTTCTTTGAAGAGCTTTCAGACTGGGGTCGAATTGCGCTTGGCTGGATAGCTTACTCCAAACGATCCCCGAGGCTTGGCAAGTTTGCAACAGCGGTGGCCATTACCGATCATACCAGGCGAAGAGCATATTATGGCCATTCTCTTCGTCTATTTGTCATAGCCCAAATTCATCGATCCCGTCAACGCAGAGTTGCGAAAGGACAACGGATTCAAGCAGCCCCATGGACAGCTCTTCGACTTGATGGGATACGTGGTTCGTTTTCTACCCACTACCGAACACGTGGAGACACTGGCAACTGACGGGAGCTCGGTCAAAGCCACGAACTCACGCTGATCTGGTTGAGATTGAACTCCACACTATACAGCACAGCTTCTCCCCCGGACCTGTGCGTTTCCGACCCGTTGTTTTTAGCCGCCTAGCTAGGGTTACAGAGTATCGTTGAGAATTTTGGCAAAGACATGGACCTCTCATGCCGTGAAATTGTCCTCCGTTTAGCAAGGTGGGGCGGCTACCTCGACATGGTGAAAACTGTGGTCAACGGCGCCTCCGAAGGAGAGATTCCGGACTACACAATCGCCTTGGAGCTTGTGTCTTCGCGAGGATACGGCGAGATTGTCTATCTACTTCAGCATGTGAAGCCCAAGCTCAGCGAAGGCCTCGAGGTTCATGTCTTAGGAAGGTTGGTGTGCCGCGCGGCGGAGCTTGGGTACGAAGAACAGGTGTCCCTATTTCTCGAGAATGGAGCCCATGCAGATGCCGCTCCGGACAAGACGACACCTCTGCAGTACGCAGCCCGTAATGGCCACGCCTCGCTTGTGCTCAAACTCCTGAAGCAACACGATGCAGGTGTGGATTCTAGATCAGGGCTATGTGCAGATAAGGCAATATGTGGAACGTTTTACTGAGGAACAAGGGGCTCAGGAGCAGCGGAAGTGCAGTTGCAAAGTGACTTGATTAGGTAGAAAGGGGGGGAGCGAAGCTCCCAGACTAAATACAAAAGAAAGCTCCCTGTGTGTGAGGAGAGCACATGACCAAAGGTTCCTGCGCTCCAGCCTAGCCTGGAGCGGTAAGGCGCCTGCGCGCCTGAGTGCCAAGAACTGCCGCTGCAGTTCGACACAATACTCCTCGCAGCGGTAAAGGGGTACGAGCAGGTGCTTCGGTACCTGCTCAAGGCCCAGGCAGACGTGACCTGTCGCACACAAGACGGGACAGACCGCACACCACTCCACCTTGCGGCAAAGCGCGGCCACACGGCCGTCGCCAAGCTGCTCCTGGAGGCCGAAACCCAAATTCACAAGACCAGTCCGCAATCAACCGCCAATGCTCGCTGCGGAGGTCGCCACTCATGACGGCTTGCGAAGCAGGAAACGCCGAAGTTACCTTGCTACTCCTGGATGCCGGCGCCAATATAACACTAACGGACTCTAAAAATCACACAGCGCTGTTTTATGCGATTCGCCCGGGTAGTGAAGACTTGGCTTTAGATATCCTCGGGCGTGTGGACACGGTGGAAGCATTCACAGACGCCGGCGACGTGTTACTCCTCGCAGCGGAGCTAGGCCTTTACAGGCTCGTTTCGTCTTGCGTTGGATTCCGAGCACCTATTGACGGGATGCCGCTACTAGTTGATTACGAGGATAGCAAAGATCGCAGCACAGCACTTCACAAGTCGTGTGCAAACGGACACCGACAGACGGCCGACTTGCTCTTAAAGTCCCGCGCGATAGTGGATGCGAGGAACGAAGACGAAGAAACCGCTCTCGCGCTTGCAGCGGAGGCGGGGAAGTCCGATATCGTCAAGTCTCTCTTGGCGTACGGGGCGGACCCCCCGGCTGCTCATAGGCAGTCAAACCATTGCCACAAAAATGGCCTGCTCATCTGGTGAGGACTCGGTGAAACATGCTGAAGTAGTAACCATGTTGCTAGGAGTGGGAGTGGACGTGAACGCAGTGGATGGAAGTCGGTATCCAGCGCTGATCTGGGCCGTAATCAAGGGAAAACTCGAGATCACTCGAGCACTCCTGCGCGACCCCAATGCTGACCCAAATATCACAAGTAGCTTCCGCTGGAATGCGCTGCACCACCTGGCACAATACAGGCACAAGACCTCCAGAATGATTGCGGAGCTTCTGACAACGGCGGGGACAGATCCAATGGGGCTCGATGTCAACGACTGGCTCCCGCACCATCTCGCCGCCTATATAGGTATAAAAACCAGTGGAGCACACGAAGGAAATTAAGTGATACGCTATAAATACGCGCCCACAAACCTCTGTTGCTGCTCGAGGAGCATGCTGAGATTCGCTTGTGCCGTAGCAACACGCTCAGAGACTAACCGATGGGTCTCCTTCCTTGCACGGAGCTCCTCCCCCATTGCGTGAATTTTTGCCTCCATGGTGAGTATCTCCTGTTTCTCAACACGCAGTTGCTCTCTGTCAGCCTGCAGACACTCCTCTGCGAAATCAACTCTCTCAGCCAAGGAGGGTCCTTTGCCACTTAGCTTGGCAGCTTCTTGGAAGTTACCGTCGTCATGTCCCGAGCTGCTTTCCAGGGGCGACTCGCTGGAACCGGCACTGGTAACACCTATGCTCCACGATGAAGGCGTGAGACCCCCCGCTCCAGCTTCACCCGGCGCAAGTTGAAGCTGGCGACGGCGTGGCTTGGAAGTCTGTCTCAAGGGCTTGCAGGATTTCCTCTTCAAATGCTCGCCCAGCTTGTCAAGCCGTCTGAAACCATTTCCTTTGGCTGACCTTTTGCACCAGGAGGTCGGGCACAGGTACTCGTTGGGACTGGGACGTGCAGGTTCCCCACTGTGACCCTGCTCGAAGATATGACGATTGAGGGTTTCCTTTCGGCCGAACCGGATGTCGCAGGTTGAACAATGCCATTTAGGTGTCGGCTGAGATGGCCTGCTGGCGCTAAGAAGCGCCGGCGAGCTGACCTGTACGTGGTGAAGAGGCAATAGCGCAAAATTGTGAAGTGGTGTTTCTGCGGGAGCGGGCTCGGGAAGAAATGGAACGGCTGGGATTGGCGTGCATGCTGCGATGTCGTTAGGAAATACCCCGAGGTATGGCGGCGACGGATGTAAGAGGCAGTCAGAGGCAATGCTTTCGCTTTGCGGAAGATGGTTGACAATTCCAGCATCCTGTGGAGAGGGATCGACCTCAGTTGGCCAGTCTAGGATGTCTGACAGGTCAAAACTATCCGGCTCCAGGTTGTAATCCCATTCACCAAATGGGCTCCAAGTCGCTGTAAAATAACAGGTAATCAGCCAACACCCAGAGTCTGGGACACAAGTTTGGCAGCACACACCTTCGCCACCCGCCTCCGAGTCTCGCCAAAATGCTTGATCCAGAACATCCGTGTCCGTCACATCTTGCTGCGGACGGAACATCCAGCAAACTCCCCAGAGCACCACCAGTGCTGGCCATATTGTCCACGGCATCGTCGTACACGGATGCGGTATGCCGCTCGGAAATTCGAAAAAGAATTGACAGGATAAGACGAGACACGCAACCAGTAGTTGATGAAATATCGAACCGAATGCTTCCCACAGCCGGTTGAAAGTAGCTTTATCCTGAAGCTGCAGCAAGTCCAGATAGGTCCCATGGACGTCACCCACGACCATGTGCAGTCCTTCCACGTAGCAACTCTCCACTTCTCTGATATGTTGCATAAGTTTTATGTGCACAAAGAGAGAGTTCGAGAACATTCGATAACATTCCCGGAGAATGGGGAGCGAATGGCTATGGAACATGAAGTTCCTGGAGTTCGTCTTGGTGTTGATTTCAACGATGATGTACTGCGCGGTGCTGTCGAACTGCATCGTAATCCAGCGAAGCGAGCCGTTCATCCTCGTTATTCCAGCGATGGATTCCAATACTCGACAAATTGTTAGAAGGGCAGACGCCTTGGAGGATTTCCTAGCGGTCTCGTCATTTTGGGTGTCGACTAGGATTTGGGGTAGTGCAGCGGTCGGCGGGGCGTCCAATGTTCTGGCAAAAGACGCCGGGACGCGACGACGTCGATACCGATGGGGTGATGAAGGCATGTTGCGATGATAGCGGTTGTGGCGGTTTTGGTGTTAGTTGATTTGAAGTTTCAAGGCCAGCTGGACCTGTGTGGAAGGGCATCAGCCGAATGTAAGGACGGTGGAGAAAATGGGGTGGTGTGTGATGGTTACCTTGTGACTTTTCAGGGTGGTGGTCCGTGCTCCAAGCACCACCCCGAATTCCGCTCTCCTTATTCGCCATAGTCAAGGTGGCGATAATACGGTCTCTCATTGGACTGCTTGGGTATGTGCGGCACCAGTGACCGGAAGATGCCGCGCCCTGCATGACTTCGGGGGTTGCTGGATACAGAATGAGTGACAAAGAAGAGGTGAAGGGGGTTGAGGGAACCTTTAACAGTGTTATTGAAGGGGAAAATATGTATTTAGTGGAAGATCATGTTGTATAAAGCATTCAGAGGGAAAATTTGGAGAATTACGGGTGTTTGAAGGTTTAGGTTCAGTTGTTACTAAGTCGCGGGGGGGGGGTTCCGGCCCCCCCTAGTTTGCGACCCCTGCGTATCTACACCGCCATTTCGCTCCCACCTCCGGAACTCCTCCATTCCTCCACCATTTCAATTCCAATCTTCTTCATACTTTACACACTTAATTATTATTGCATTATGGTGTTGTGGACCGAAACTGATATACGTACAGTGTGTAAGGAGGTCCAAGCACGCGGCTAATTAAAGCGCGTTACTATTAAGTATTGTATACTACCCTCTACACTCCAGGGCCGATTACGAGGCCGCCTTCCACACGTTATTACCCACTAAGATACCTAAAGGCTTTTAATGGTTTAAGAAGACGATTTAACCACTTAGGTTCTATTCCAAACCTCTATTAAGGAGCTCCTTACGCATTAGTAAATTAAGGACTTAACATAACAAATATATTACGAATGTAGCGATAATAATAATATTAGTAAACGCTAAGTACACACCTTTCTCACTTACTACCCTATTTTAAAGACTTAACGGCCTTAGAGGATAAATTAAGCCCGCTTAAAGTGCGTTATAAAGGAGGTTATTCAGCTTTAGTTTAACTATCTCTGGATTCCAATCGTTAAGGCTATTCCTCTAAAGTACTGGTAAAATATAAATAAGGCCAGCCTTATAGAGGGTTTTAAAGCTAACAGATACGCTGTAGGAAGTACTGAGAGGTGTTTAGTTACGGTAAAGAAAGTGAATTCTCAGACTTAGATTAGTTTTATTAAGTGTATCTTTATAACAGGGGTAACGCTTTATCTAGCTGTTATTTATAAGGTAAAGAACGTTTAATAATAATAGTTTCCAGAAGCACTAAGTCTTTATAAAGGCTAGTACTTTACCTTAAGTAATAAAGGGTGGATTAACGACGAGATTAGTGTGACGACCTTGCAGGCCGCGACTTGGGCCGGAGCGGCCTAACGGCTCCCCCGCATAAGGAACAGTGCAGAAAGACAGTACGCACGGTACTGCGCACTGGGCCAGGGGTGTAAAGACCCGAAGCCCTTATAACCAACCAGCAGTTGCTCAGTCTTGGCAAGAGTGCTCACCTACTGAGCAGTTGTAAGACCTCTGAGTAAGGAGTGCTTAGTAACAGGTTACTCCGTTCCTCACTAAGTAATAAGCCACTGAGTAAGGTACGAAGTACCTCTGGCTAGTCAGTATAGATAGTTATGGTTGTGCCCATAACCACCGTAAGGGACTCTAGTTCCTTACGCTAGTATTTAATTATTTATTTATATCTTACTGTTCAGACTCACCTCTGTGTATTATAGTGACAGCGACTTACAGTGATATTAAACCCCCGTTTAAGAGTGTTAGTTTAATAAGCCGTCTTTAGAACGCCCCTTACCTGTTAACGTCTTACTATACGTTCTGTCTTAACCTATACCAGTCCTCTTAAGGCCTATATTAGGTATAGGTTATAATACGATATTAGCGTTAAGTTCTAAATGCTGTTTATTAAATTCCCAGACACCACCTCTCTCCCATTAATATGTTAACCTCTGGAAAAGGTAAGGAGATTAAGGAGGTATAAGCTTAGCCTTAACTCCCTATTATCAATAAGTTAACTATACGCCTTAAAGACTTAAACCTTAACTAGTAAGGTTTAGTTAAAGAACTTAACAAAACCTTCCCTGGAGATATTAAAAGCTATATCAGTCTTATTAAAAAACTCTAAACCTAACTTAACGCTGTTAAACTGGAGAATAATAATCTTAAAGGCTTGTAAAAAAAACAAGTAAAGCTCCCCTTACCATTACGCTTTAAAGGAGACTTTACGTAACTAAAGTCTTAAATAACCTAACTTTAAAGTTATATCACTTATTACGATAAATAGTTCTTTAAAGAAGAAGGAAAGGTTAAGTTTACAGGAGCCTTATTAGATAAAGTAGCTGTTTACTAATATAAACCCCACGTAAAGATAATTAATAACCTCTTTATAGACAGAGCTTAAAAAAAGGCCCCTAAGACTTAAGCCCTTTTTAACGACTTTAACGTTTTTATCAATTAACTCTAAATTAAGTTTAGAGAACTAAACGCCCTTAAATAGGCTAAATAACACCTTATAACCTTAAGGTAGATATCCTTAATCCTTAAGTTCTTTACACGCTTTAAACTAGAAGTAGTAAAGATTAAGCTTAATTAAAAGGCCCTAATAATGCTGTTCTAGAGTGGTCTAAAGGAGCACGTTACTAAGGACCTTTACTAAGAAGACTAACTAGATTACCTTTAAGAGTTAGTTAAGATAGTTATTAAGGCTAATAACTAGTATTATAATCACCATTATTAAAGGAGCTTCTAAAAAGAATAGACCCTTTACTAATTAAGTAAACTTAAAAAGGGGAATTAGTTAACTGTAATAGGTTATTATCCTAAGTTAATAGACATTAGTATAGTAAACTGCTAAAACTAACCTAACTGTAATAAGCCTTAATAATAGCAGTAGTAAAAGTAGTCTAAAGACTTATTATAGGTTTAGTGTTTTAATTATAATAAGAAAGGATATATAGTATAGTAGTACCTGTTATTAAAGTAAGTTAGTTAAAAACCCGTTTTAAAAGGAGGGAAACACATTAGGTTTAATTTAAAAGATGTTTATATTAAAATAACAGGTAACAAAAAGAATTACACTTAAATAAATAAGTGTAACTTAAGAGAAGAGGAAGAACCTTAAGATATAATGTACTTAGTCCTTAAGGGTGCTTTAAAAGAGTTAACTATAAAGGTGTAGGTTACAGTAAACCAACTCTAAGGTGGAAACTTAGAATTATTAAAAGTGTAAGTTATAAAAGACTGACTTTAGGAAGAAATATTCTAATTAGCAGTTATAGGCCTTAAAAACCTCACCTTATAAGCCTAGGAATTAAGGAGGTTTAGGAAGGACTTTAATTTAGAAATTACCAGGATAGTGGAAAGAGTTAAAGAACTAGCCCATTAGGCCACTTAAATAGTAAGGTAAGCCTTAAAAGGTAAAAGAGAATAAGTTAAGAGAATTAAACTGGAGAAATAGAAGTTCTTCTTAACAGTACCACCTAAGACTTTTAAACACTTTAAGCACGCTGAGTAGATTAACACCCTTACCTTACTGGAAGAAGGACAGCTTAGATAGCTACCTTACACTAAAGCCAGTGTGCCTTAGACTGGTACTTTAAGGGTCCCCTGAGAAGGTACAAAGTAGGTATATTAATAAAGGGTTTAAAAGCTAAAGGAGAAATATTAAAAGTTAGTGGATAAGGTGGAGGACTTATAAGTTAAAGGCCTTACTGTAACGTTTAAAGATAAAGTAGTAAAGATTAAATTATAACTCTATAATAAAGTTTACTTTATTAATTAACTTGAATATTGACTTGTTAGGGAGGACTATTTTATAAAAGAATAAGTTAGGTTACTGTTACTTAAGTTTTAAGAGGAGGTTTGGGAGAAATAACATATATAAAGATAAGTGGAAGAAGAGAAAAAATAAAGTGCTACTTCCCCTATTTTATACTTTATAACTGTAACACCTGTAGTTAACATTAACTACCTTAATTATAAGGATATATTATAGATTAATTACATGTATAATAACTGTACTCTTAACTAATATAATAGGCTTAAAGCCTTTTATAACCACTTCTTTAACGTATAGAAACAGGACTATATTATTATAAAGATAGAGTTAAAACTAGCTTATTACCAGGTCTCTTACTCCTTAATAAGAGAATCTAGTAACAGGTGGAAGGTTACTGTAGTTAACTAGACTCCTATTATATGTTAGTAAGGAGGGGTATTTAATAACTACCTAGTTGTAACGTACTTATTACACCTTAACGGAAAAGCTAGAGAGTGGTAAAAGTGAGAGGATTATTAACAGATTTAAAAGTAAAAAGACATTATTATAATCCAGTCTTATAAAGTATATTATTAATTTATTAAGGATTTTAAAAATATTATATTATTTAAAGTTAACTGGATGTTAAGGTGTGAGAACTTAGGAAAGGTTAATTACCAGGTTTACTAAAGCTACCTGTTTTTCTAAAAGGAACTGGGAAAAGGCTGCAGGCCCTTTAAAAGGGCTGAAAACTAATAGTTTACTAATTAGTAAAAACCCTAAAAAGAAAGAGAGGTATTTAAAGGTTAGGTTAAATAAGACTTTAAGGATAGGTGATTATTATAACTTAGATGTTAAAGGAGTATAAGTACTGTTCTGTTAATGTCAATATAATAGATGGAAGAGGGAGGTTATTTAAGGTAAAAGTAGTAATTAATAATAGGAGTGCTTTTAACTTAATACACCTTTTACTAATTAACTAAAGAAAACTCCCTAATAAAAAGTATAAAAAGGCCATTCTTATTTAAAATAGAGAAGGAGGCCTGTATTAATATAATAACGGTAAAGTTATCTATTATTTGCCACTCCTAATTAAAGTAGATAAGGATAAATAATAAGTGGACTTTAACGTCATATTAATAATAAGGTATAATATAATCCTAAGTTTACTTTAACTGGAAAAGTATAACCCTGTAATTAACTAAAGGAGTAGTTACCTTACCTTTAATAAGTCCCCCAGCCGTAATTATAGTTTAAAGAAAGCCAGGAAGGTAATAAACTATTTTAAAGATGTATAAAGTATATAAAAGCACATTAAACCCTTAAAATTAAATACAGTTTAAGTCTGGTTTATTAAGATAATTAAAGGATTAGAAGGTTTACTATATTACTTAAATAACGATTTAAAAGGTGGAAAAAAGTAAGAAGCTAATCTACAGATAAGTAAAGGAGTTAACTTATTTAAAGTACTTACAGAATATAAGAAGTTTACCCTGTTTTAAAAAAAGATACTGTAACTGTTAAACTACAGACCTTAAGACCACGAAATTAAGTTAAAGCTGGGAGTAAAGTTTTACAACTTCCAGCTTTACCACTTAAACCCTTAATAAGCTAAAACCTTAAAGGAGTACGTTAATAAGAACCTGAAGAACAGGTTTATTATAAAGTTTTAATCTCTAATAAGGTACCTAATACTATTTATCTTAAGAAAGGGAGACAGTAAGTTATATATAGTTATTAATTATTAAACGTTAAATAAGGATATAATTAAAAATCGCTACTTATTACCATTTATTATAAAAATGTAAAAATGGATTATTAAGGTAAACTAGTTCTCTAACCTTAATTTCCCTATAGGGTTTAACCACGTTAAAGTAAAGGAAAAGGATAAGTATAAAACGGCTTTTTAGACTTATAACGGGTATTACCAGTACTGTGTTATACTAATAAGATTAACAAACGCCCCTGTAACCTTTTAAGGCCTTATTAATAGTGTTTTTTACCCCTTCCTTAATAAGTTTGTCTTTATATATTTAAACAACGTTTTAGTTTATTTTGAAACTTTAAAAGAATATTAAAAGTATATATAATAAGTTTTAATAGCTTTTAAAAAGGTAAAGCTAATAGTAAACCTAGAAAAGAGCCACTTCCACGTTTAAGAGCTGAACTATTTAGGGTTTAAAGTAACCCTTAAAAGACTTAAAATGTAACTGGAAAAGATAAAAGTAATTAAGGATTAACCCATTTTAAAGAATTAAAAAGAGTTATAAGCCTTTATCAGCTTTACAAACTTCTATTACTGTTTTATCAGGTACTTTACAAAAATTATAAGATTACTTTATAAACTTATAAGTAAGGGAAAGCCGTTTAAGTAGATTAACAGATAGTAAAAGGTGTTTAAAGACCTTAAACACACCTTCGTTATAACACTAATCCTAGCCCTCCCCGATTTCTTAAAACCTTTCTAAGTTAAAACAGACTCCTTAGAATTTATAATTAATAGAGAACTTAGCTAAGTTTAAAACGATAAGAAACGCCACCTAATTACGTTTTTATTAAAAGGAATCCACGGCCCAGCCTTATAATATTTAATTTATAATAAGGAACTAATGGCGATTATTTAATGCTTTATTAAGTAGGTACCGTACCTAAGCGGTATAAAAGAACCAGTTTAAGTCTTTTTAGATTATAATAACCTTTAATACTTCCTAATAAAGGAGTTTAACCTATAATAAGTATAATAGGTAAAGTTAATAGCCCTGTTTTATTTCTAAATTCACTACGTTAAAGGAAAAGATAATAGGTAAGCTAATACTCTTAGTTAGAGATAAGATTATAAAGATATTAATCTAGTCTTAATCCCCGTTATTATATTTAATAAGGTAGGGAATAGTACCCTGGAATATATATTATAAGTGTTAAATAACTAGATATTAGAATAAATTATTAATATCTATATAAACTTATAAATAAAGTATAACATGTATTAATAATAATAAGACTTTTAAGTAAAAAGGTTAGTAAAAGGCACTTATAAGTATAAGTGCCCCTTAAGAGATTTCTTAAGGTATATATAAAACTGTAAAAAGGAATATTTAAAGCATTTAAACTATAACGAAACTAGTTATTAACTAAAACAGCTGTTAAAAGGTGTAAACAGCACACCTAAACTAAGAGTAAGGCTTTAATATTAAGAGAAACTGTATATTTATAACCTAGATAAATAGAAGGAGTACGTCTAGTAAGTTTATAAGTTTTAACTTAAAGGACATATAGGCCGGGTTAAGACCCTTACATAGGCTTAGTAAGTGTACACCTTCCTAGGAATAAAAAAGTTAATTAAGGAAGTGGTTAATAATTACAATATCTGTTACAGGAAGTAAAACTAACGTTATAAACTTTACAGACTTTTTAAACCACTCCCTATATTATAGGTATTATAAAGTTCTATCTTACTTAACTTTATTACTGGGATTTTAAAGTTTAAAGACCCTGTTATAAAAGTTACCTATAACTAAATCCTTATAATAGTTAATAGATTAATAAAATGGGCTTACTTTCTACCCACCTTAAAGGATATAACAGTAAAGTAACTTACTTATATCTTTAAAAAAAAGATAGTTTTATAACATTTTTAGCTAGATAATATCGTTATAGATTAAGATAAGCTAATTATGTTAAAGTTCTGGTAAAGATTAATGTAAAGAATAGGTGTAAAGAGTAAGCTTTTAATAGCATTCCACTTATAAACAGATAGTTAAACGGAATAAGTTAATTAAATACTTATAACGTATCTTTAAACTTACATTAACTTTAAATAAAATAATTAGTTTAAGCTATTACTAACAGCTTAGATAACTTATAACATAATACTAGTTAAGTTAATAAGTATATTACCGTTTTTTATTAATTACAGTAAGGAGCTTAAGCTCCGTTAAGGCCCGCTTATTAGCACCCCCTAAGCTGCAGTTTATGTAAACTGGATGTAAGAATTACATAACTATTTATAAACTGAATTTAAGTTTACATATGAATAAATGAAGAAGTTTATTAATAAACACTAAATTAAGTAACTAGTGTTTAAGAAAGGACTTTATTATAATAGTGAATAAGTTAAGGGATTAACTCTTTAAGAGGGGGACTATATTTACCTTTTTTCTTAAAACCTACATTCGAAACGGCTTAGTAAGAAGCTTGACTTTAAAAGGTACGGACTATTTTAAGTTAAGAAAAAGGTCGCTACCTTTAATTATAAATTAGACTTACCTGTTAGCATAAAGGTGTGGATTAAGGTTTTTCACATCTTACTTCTAGAACCTACCTTAAAGGGAGTTCCGCTGGAAAAGAAGATTAAGATCGACGCTAATAAGGATAAATACGACGTTAAGGAGGTTATAGATTTATAAAAGGGAAAGAACACGTTTAAATATCTTATTAAGTAGTTAGATTACAGCCTTAAAAGTAACTTATAGGAGCCAGTTAAAAATCTTAAATGCCTAGACCTGATTGCGGAGTTTTACTGAAAAAATCCAGACTAATTAAAATTAATGATAAAAATTAGAAATAAGATAAGATTTAATATCTAAATTACTATATTAAAGAGTAAGATTACCGTGGGATTTAGAGCTTAAGAAGTGGCAGGAAACTTCTTAATAGGTATGGAAGGATATTTGTTAGAACTCTTAACTATAAGTTATAAGGACCTTAGACTTAATAAAGAGGCTAGGCTTCTGGAGCTTCTAGTAAACCTTACGTAAAAATAAGTACTGTTAAAGAAGAAAAAAAAAAGTTAGTAAAAAAGGAAATAAGTAAAAAGAGACCCTTATGGAACTAGAGTTAATAAATTAAGTTAGGAAGAAGTTATTAGTTAAAGTAACCCCCTGGAGAAAGAACCGGTAGGTGTCCCTATTAAAAAACCTCCCTAGTTAAAAGACTTATTAGCTTTAAGAGGAGTAATTAAATAAATCTCCTCTTACTTCTGGAAATAAAGGACCTTTACCTCCCAGCTAAATGTAAAAAAGGCTTACTCTTCCGTCCTGCAGCGCTAGACTTTAATCCGGTTAAGACAGGTAGCAGCTTTACGGAGCTTTTAAGTTTTCAGCTTTAAGTTCTATATAGTAACGTTATGCTTAGTATTAAGATAGTGCTTTTTAGAAAGAAGCCGCTAGAGGAAAGTATCGCTGTAACTAAACGCGTTATAAGAAGATAAGGCCCTTATTAGTAAATATTTAGAATAACTGTTTAACTAAGTAGTAATGAGATAAGAAAGCGATTTTGAAGAATAATAACTATAAGGTGACATTTGTAATTTAACAGTCGAAATGAAATCTGCAAGGTTACGGTAATAAGAGGTGCTGTTTTTTAAAGTGCGCTTTTACACACGGTTAGTAGGTATAGTTACGTTAAGAAGGAAGAAGTACGCTTATTAGGATTCTTTATGGGAAAAGAATGTTAAAGAGGGGAAATTGTGTAACGACCTTATAAGCTGTAACTTAGGCTGGAGCGGCCTGACGGCTCCCCTGTATAAGGAATAGTGTAGAAAGACAGTACGCACGGTACTGCACACTAAGCCAGGGGTGTAAAGACCCGAAGCCCCTATAACTAACCAGCAGTTGTTTAATCTTAGTAAGAGTGCTTACTTACTGAGCAGTTATAAAACCTTTAAGTAAGGAGTGCTTAGTAATAGGTTGCTTTGTTCCTTACTAAGTAATAAGCCATTAAATAAGGTACAAAGTACCTCTGGTTAGTTAATATAGATAGTTATAGTTGTGCCTATAACCACTATAAGGGACTCTAGTTCCTCACACTAGTATTTAATTATTTATTTATGTCTTACTATTCAGACTTACCTTTATGTATTATAGTGATAGCGACCTACAGTGACATTAAACCCCCGTCTAGGAGTGCTAGCTTAACAAGCCGTCTTCAGAACGCCCCTTACCTGTTAGCGTCCTGCCATACGTTCTGTCTTAACCTGCGCCAGTCCTCTTGAGGCCTGTGTTGGGTGCAGGTTGTAATAATTAGCCTTAAATAGTTAGTTAAAAAGTTCCTTCTTAAGATTACTCTGGCCGACCCTAATTAACGTAACCTCCTTATTCTTAACAGCTATTATAACTATATTATATATAAATTTATATAGTAATGTTATATTAATAAGGTCTAGGTCTTTTATTTACTAGCATATTACTCCCACATGCTGTAACTACTTAACTTAAGGGTCTTCTCTAATCTTAAGTAACGATACCGCTCCCTCCTCTTTATAAGGTAAGCTTAAGGCTTAGAGGAGTCCTCTGTTATTAGAAAGCTTTTATTCCTTAAGGCTTACTATTTAACATGCCGTAATGCCCTCTCGGAGCAGAATATACGCTCTGGTTTCAAGGTAGGGGGGTTATAGCCAGTTAATATGAGTAAACCGCTTATAAGCCAACTTTTAGTGAAGAATAACGCTAAACCTATACCTGCTAGAGGACTGGTAACGCCTGTAAGGCCCCTGGATGTTAGGGGAGCCAGTTTAGCTAATTACGGCCACGTAGGTAGTGATATTAATACTCCGAAGAAGGCTAAGGACTTGAGGCAGATTCTCTGCCCCTATAATAACGCTACCCCAGTGGAACGGCTTCTATTCCAGAAGGTTAAGAAGGCGTGGGATCAAAAGGACTTCCAATTAGCTTAACAGAAGCGAAGGATCGAAGAGCTGGAGGTAACGGTGGAGCGATTAAAGCCGTCTTAGAGGAGGAGGGTCGCTCCGGACCCTAATGGCGTGTTCTGCGATATTGCTAACATTCACTAGGCGTAGAGGGAGGCTGGAAGGCTGGAATCTAGTTTGGAGGAAGAA
>Ga0247758_1001007_pt1 | contig 23422 bp, 14 predicted proteins | sample UWRJL156409C4_FD_180950 | JGI IMG/M metagenome (GOLD analysis project Ga0247758, IMG submission 180950) | Plant litter microbial communities from Arlington Agricultural Research Station in Wisconsin, United States - UWRJ-L156-409C-4 | ecosystem: Environmental > Terrestrial > Plant litter >... | reverse complement strand
GAAAGAGGGGAAGGAAGAATGGAAAGGGGGAGAGGGTGGAACTTACCTCGCTGTCAGTAAGGATGGTTATATTTTCTGGGGCGAACGGGGGTGCCGTCCAGGGGAGGGTGAATGAGTACTCGCGGAGGAGCTGTGGGTCGGTTTTCGCGGGGCGAGTGATGTTGCCAAAGGGGGTGGTGACGGGGCCGAGGAAGGCCTCGGCGTTGGGGAACCGGGTGCCGTTGAGTTGGCGGTAGGGGCCGAAAGACCACGCGAGATCCTTGGAAGTGGTGTTGCGCGGGGCGGTGAGGAGCCATTCCAGTTGGGGGTGGACGCGCGTCTGAGACTGGAATGGAAGTCCGGTGCTGCCGGGGAAAAGAATGGAGTATATTGCGGCAAGGTATCCCATACTCCCGCCGCTGTTGCCCTGCAAGTCGATGATGAGTTTGGTGCGCTCGGCTGCTTTGGCGGCGGTGATGAGCGCAATGGGCACCTTGTAGGTGTCAGCCATGTACGAAGAGTCGCTGATGTCGTCGATGTTGAACAATGCGGCCTTGAAGGAGCTGATGGCCAAGACCACTGTATCCGTCAATGATGGGCTGTCTGAGAGAAAGCCGGATATGTCTCCTCCCAAGCTCGCGGCGAAGGGTTTTGGGAAGCCCTGGGAGAAGTCCGCCTTGAATCGGTTCTCGGCCATTCTATACATGCCAATTGGGGTTGGAAGCGGCCCTTGGCCACCATATACGCCAAAGTCTCTGTAGAGATCTGCCCCGGAGGTGATGTTGGTGAGGGTTGCGCGGATAAGAGCAACGTTGTCAAAGGTGAGAGCACTGCCGTTTTGGAATGTCACGGTCGTTGTGTCATTGAGGCCAAAAGTAAACACTATCTCGGGGCCAGTATTGGACATGCTCGCAGATTTGGACACGCTAGGGAACAACGAGTTGAAGCGTGCATCAGGATCGTGATAACCCCAGTTTTGGTGGGCGACTTTCCGTAAAGTGTCCAATGCTGGAGTGCCATCAATGGTCGTCACTGGTGACGGCTCGTAGCCTTGTTCGAGGTGTTTCAAGTCATCTAGTCAGAGTGTGAGTGTTAGTAACTAGATTTGAAACAGGCGTGATTCTAGAATGGCCCTCGTACCATGAAGAAAGATCTGCGGCAACGCCAGCCCGTCCTTGGAAACCGAGACAAACTGTTTACCCCAGCGAGTGGTCCACAGGTCGAACAACAAGCTGCGGGAGCCAAAGTGTGCATCTCGCACCCGCCCTTGCAGCACCTGCAGATCGGTCAGGAATTGGAACTCGTTGGCGTATCCCGGTGGGTTCGACTGTAGTTTGCCAGCGATGTCGTCAAGGCCTTTGAACACGTCTACTGCTTCAGACAGGTAGCCCGGCGGAGGGTTCTTGTTGTAATCAAGAGTGCTCTGCCACTCCCAAATTGGTCGCAGAGACGTGATATGCGCCAAGGCCCTCTCCTTGTCGAGCGGCACCGACTTGAGACAGTCGAAAGCCAAGGACGGCCTGACTGGCACGGCTGGGACTTGTGGGAGGAGCAATGCTTCGCCTTCAGTGAGGTTCTTGGGCGCTGCATTAAATGGTGTCAGTGGAAACTATCATGAGATGTCTGAGGTGAGCTTTGGTCGTACCAACAGGATTGTCCTTGAGCCACGCCGCGGCTGCATCCCGCAGCTGCTTGCACGGCTCTTCTGCACTCGTATCTCTCCCGTGCAATGCCGGCCCATGCTCGATCGGGTGTGCACTCGAGGCGCCGAGGAAGGCTGCGAGGGCCACAAGAGCGACTGAGGCCAAGTTGGTGAGCATTGTTGTCGGGTAGCGTAGCTACAAGATTGGTATTTGTGTAACGTCCCCAGCGCGCAATTTGTACTTTTCTGGCCGCAATGCCTCAATGCTGCGCCTTATCCGTCCATCACCGCGGCTGCTTGAGCCGGTCACCCGCGGCTGTGCCGTACTTATACCTAGCCATTGACATTAGCCGTAGTTGCAACACAGAAACCCGTCGGAGTGGAGATTAGGAACCCAACAGACATGCTAGCCAAGACTTCTAATAGCCGCTAGCGAAGTCATAGTAGAAGCGTGCGTGCCAATGCTCATCGACTGACTGCCCTAGATATAACTGCGCGTCGGGATACGAAGGCTCCGGCCAAAAGAAAAGGCCCCCTCAGCCAGTGCGGTAGATGCCTTCCTACTGTACAGACCACCCATAGCTTTCGTTATTCCAGGCCATCTCCCATTCTGACAACACCTAAATAAATACTGAAATGGTCTTCCTGCATTCTAAAAATGGGTTCATATATTCTGAAAAGGTCTTTATATCCGTAAAAAAGGTGTTCCTGCATGTTAAAAAGGCCGGTAATGTGACAAGTCTGGGCCTTACAGGTCCAGAGTAAGACTGTGTGAGGATTCCAAGACGCATTTTCGCACGGAGATATGGGACTCTTTTTTGGCCTGAGCCTTCGTACATCTAGACAAATCAACTCACTCAGGCTCGATGCCTGAGGAAAAGCAAGGTAAATTCACTACAATACCCGCAGACAAATCATCGTCTTAATACTGTCGTGATGCCGAGAAACGCCTAGCAAGGTCTCCGCACCCATCCAGCTCCGTGCGGCGCAGCCCCAATCTCGAGAGCAATGCCCTCGCCTGCGACTTCCACGTCTCCTCGAGCTTAGCCGCATCTTAGCAACCGTGTGTTATGTGATACGGGTTAAACCAACGAGAATATTAAACATCCACAGGCCGGCGAAGCTTCTGTAGTAGAAAATTCTAGCTCGTTACGAAGAGTGATTAGGATGAATTGGTGAGAATTTTATCTTTATTTCTATTTGCATCCGGGTGCTACCTACCTTTTGTTTGGCTGCTTCCAGACAACCTTCGACGGGAAAAGCTGAGTGCGGGCTAGGAGGGTGGTGAAAAAGGCGATGTAGACCCTACATCGGGGCGCCCTTCACAATGTCAAGAACCCCCGAATCCGGCGCTGCGACGTCCGTATACCCAGGTGGAGCTTCTCTCGGAGTCTCTCGAGCCAGAGCAACGCACTATTATGTTTCCTTTACATCGATCTCGTACGTGTTTGGGTGCGCAGGCCTCTTCTCAAAGCTCCAGGGTGCGAAGCCAAGCCCGTACTGCCGTTTTGGTGCTGCCGACGTCAGATGGGGCCGCCAGAAGAAGGAAGAACCGTCGCCCAGGCATTTCCACGTAGCTGCAAATACCTTGTCTCTAACTGTCAGTTTCTGGAACTTAGAGCCGAGGGGCCGGGCAAGCGCATAGGCACCTTCAAGTTTATCCAGAACCCAATATCAGATCGATACAAAGACCGAATACCACGTGCCGATCGTGAAGTGGATGCCGATGCACGCCGCGCAGTTCAAAGGTCTTCTCGTGACCTACAAGCGTGCTCTCAGAAGACAGGCCCCGACAGGAAACATGCTCGATTTGGTTGGGATACATATCATAGGTGAGACTTTAAACCATCACACGTCTGCTCCGATCAGCCATACTCCAAGCGACAAGTCCGCTTCGACCTTGAAGCCATGCTTGATTGGTTGGGATAGATGCCGTGAATGATACAACTGAACCACCACGCGCCTGCTTTGACAAGGCGTTGTCCGATACCACACCCAATTAGCTAAGATGATGCCATGGATAGGCCATTAAATCGCCACACGCCTTCTCCAACCAGCCATGTTCGATTTCTTAAGAAGGTATTGCCACTCCCCGCCAATAGATAAGTGTCGCCAGTGCACCCTTGAGTCTCTACTCTGCTTCATCGTATTCTCAGATGAACCCGGACAGCCCCAACGCGGAGGTGTAGAGTACGACTTTGCTGTCCTCCGGGGGGCGGGGGCGGAGCAAGCGAGGCTTCGATCTCAGCCAGCCTGGCCAGGGCGTCTAGGTTGCCCTAGCCGGCACCACAGACTAGCACTTCCATGTGTGGGGGCAGGGCGGGAGGAGGTACCGGGGCAGCCCGGGCGATAGCAGCAGCAAAGGCCTCGGTGGCCGCAGTGAGACTGGCGGCGGCGGCCGTGAGGGCGGTAGTGATGGTAGCGGCGGCAGCGTTAGCGTCAGCGCAGGCGGCTGTAAGGGTAGCGGTGATAGTGGTGGCACTGGAGTCTGATAGCAAACATCTGTTAGTTATTTCTCTTCTAATCGGAAGGATATTTTCGTAGGGAATGTCTCAGCTGTCGTTGCTCTATCGTGAGACCCACGGGGTGGCTATAAATGCACAAATGACTGAAAAGGGGGTATGGGGATGGTTGTCTGACATACAAAGGGTCTTAATGGCCACGGAGAGGCCATTAATGGCGTTAGCGAGGGAGGGATCGCCGTCCTGCCCACTGGGTCCCGGAGGTCCCTCAGGCCCCTTCTTGCCGACGGAGGGCTAAATCCACCAACAAATCGGCAACACATTTTCACAGCTTGAAACAGCAAAAGATCGGGCAGCTGAGTACATTTGTTTGACACAGAAGAAGAGAAAAGAGACAGTGGAGAGAACACGGACGAGACGAGACATATTCGCTCCAAGCTGACACAACTCTTGGCGCCTTCCCTTTATATTAACTATACTGGATTAGTGGAAAGCACCTAGGTCAATACCCATCTAGGGTACTTACCGGAGCGGTGTCAGCCCATGAAACGGAGGTGCCCCTGGATGTGGCCCTGCGCTGCGACTGTTCACTGCATCACGCCACAAACGTACCTAGGTAGTAGGTATAGGTACCTAGATACACCTCGCATCGGTTCACGTCGCTCTGAATAGCCTACACCGATGCGAGTGCAATGATGGAACCACCTTAACAGGCACTAGTCGCATTCACCGCCAGCTGCTGTCGGACCCATCCCACATCTGCCTGGTTTCCAGGTTTTGCAGCAACGACCAGTCCGCGCCCGGGCACCAAACTTGGGAAGCCCCACATTGCAGATTCGATCCACATCCATAACACTTTGCATTAGCACCAGCTGGGTTAAATAATGTCGGCAATGTGATAGCTGTTGAATAAGGTTGGAACCTCAGGCAAGAACGACTAATTGGCCCCACTCTTCAAGCAGTATTTCAGGCAGGCCGAGGCAGCCACCCAGATTAGTTCAATCAAGCATCCTCATCAGCATTCAACATAGCGCCCACCTTGGAGCCGTCGGCTCTGGCGTTTCCAGTCAGCCTCAAAACCCGGCAACCACCTTACCTGTCTTGCCGCTGCAGATATCACCTGGGATTTTATTAGACCCAGGAACGTCGTACACACCACATTGATTCTGCAAAGGGTGCAGTGGGTGCCCAAATGCTTAATCCGACACCCCACAGCTTCCCAAGAAACGGCGCAAAGGATGGCAAATGAAACTGATTTATCATTCGGTATCTGAAATAGGAATTTGGGGTAAATGTGCCGCGTTTGCTGCAGGCCAGAACCTTGCGCACCGAACTTTGAGGCAGCGTGCCCGGCACCCGCCTGTTTTGCTGCGAACCTGTCAAGACAACATGTCGATGGGGAAGAGAGATAAGGCAAGGAAAAGGCAACTGAAAGGAGGCCGCTCAGACAGGGAGCGGTGCATATCAAATTGGTCTAAACCTTTTCAATGTTGTTGATGTTGCATGGCCTCGGGCCTAGTACACCACCTTAGACTTCATTCTTCCCCTTCTCTCCCTCCCCCTTCTTCCTCTCCGCCTCCTGTTGAGCCTTCCACTTACCCCGCAGCTCACGTTCTTCTGCATGTGCAGCCAGCAGATCTTTATGAGTAGACTGAATGTAAGCAACTTCAATCTCTTTCCGCCAGTCCCAAAGACGATGCCACTGGTCATTCTCAAATGTATGGCCCTGCAAAAAACACAATGTCAGCTATCGACCTTTTAATCCCACCAAGCAAATACATGTTAACGTACCGGAAAAGTCGAAACACTAGCGTAACTCCCCCATTCCGAAATCTTAGCATCTATCAACGTCTTCATGATCGGAACGGCGTAGACAATATCAGGCTCTCCGAGGGCAACGATCTGATAACATGCTTTGAGTCGCCTCGTTCCACTCCATGATCTCGTCTGGATGACAATCCAAGCGCCGATATCACGAGGGTGGAGAGGTGCCGAGTCAGACAGGATTCGCAACTGCCTCGCTTTCACCCACCCGATGGTATACCCCCCGTGGAGCCACGCCAGGGGCAAATCGAGAAGTTCTAAGCGTGGCAGGGCACCCCATCCTGCTGCTGTGGCGACGTGGAGTATTGTGCCTGGTACTGGCTCCTGTTCTGAGAGGCCAATGCTTTCTCCTGAGGAGAGGGTGTTGGATTGAGGGGGCTCACTTTCTTTCTTTTCCTTTTCCACTTTCAGGTTGTTGATGAAGCCGGGGCTGTGTATCGCGCAGTGGGTGTGTGACATGTGGTCTGATGTGTGATCGTGGATGGAGCTACTCCATGCTGGATTTGGTGAGTCCGCGGGGTTGTACTCTTGGTAGAGCTCCGCAGGGAAGGGGTCGAGGTTATCGTTGATGGCGCGAGGTGTAGGTGATTCGTCGAGGGGAGCTAGAGAGACCTCCTGTTTTCCACGTTCAATAACCGTCTCGGAGGGGGTAAGGCCTTTGCGTTCTTTTTCCCACTTGTGGTATTCCTCCTGCTCGGTGCAGATCGAAACGCCGTGGTATGACTTTACGTTCTCAAGCTGACCGGTATAAGGAATGTCGATGATGATACCACCAATGGTAGCAGTAGCACCAGAGTGATTTGGTTCAGTCGAAACAAGCAGGGCACCAACGAGGGAGGCCGGTTTCTTTCCTGTTGGTTTCGGCACTAACATCTTCCCTTGGCCAGAGACAAGTCGCCCAAGGTGCAAACGAGGCGCAATAGCGTAAACAAAGCGGTCAGTGGTCGGGTCTAACGGGGGCAAGGGGTAGCCGAAAGACGGCTTGTCGAAAGCTTCCCGATGAAACCGTATGTTCTTGTCGGGCATTGGTCTTTCATCGTCGTAGCTGAGCAATAAACCCCAGGTACCGGCATTACTGCTACCGCTCGCGTCTTCGAAATACACCAAGGAGAGGCAGCTCGGGCCGAGACTAACCCCCCTGATTTTGGACCGCAAGAACAGATGACTGGCGGGGGCTATGATGAAGTTGTTGAAACGTCTTTGGACTTCCTTCGGTGCAGTGCGGTGCACGATTCGGACATGGTCGACGTTGAGCAACGAACTCGAAGGGGTAATGATGGAGGTTTCTGCCCAGGGCCCGAATTTGAGATAGTAGGCCAGGATCAAGCCGCCAAGTGCAGTCGCCACCTGGGTTCGTACGCCGAGCATGGCGGATAATATTTGATTGAGGTGAACTTCGAAGCCACCATAGGGAAGTTAAGAGTAGGAAGTCAAATTAAGAGTGGGATCTCTGCGGCACAGCATTCAGGGGGTTGGGAGATGATGTGGCCCGTGCATTTGCCCCTGGGTCGTCACCTCTGCTTGTGCTGGAGAGCCGGATCTTATTTTCGCCCTTCCCGGGCCGATCACGATGCTATTGTAACATTCAGTTATGAGAAGCGCTAAACTCGCCCAGTAGGTCTCTGCGTGCTTCGACTAGATTTTCATCAACTGGCAACACAATGTGATAGAAATCTACCATGACTTTTTCAAGATTGACGATGTTGTTGAAGCATTACGTACGCGTGCATCAAGAGGGCACTTCGACGGGTTGACATGGTGGTTTTGATTCTATATGTCTACTTCCTCGACAGGTGGGACGTTGGCCTGTTCTTTGCGGCGCTTTGATCGCCGACACGGCGGTGGGCCGGTCGGGATAGCGAAGCGGGGAGGATGAAAGGGGGGAACTTCCAACCCAAGCACCGCCGGCGTTGTTGTCGCCGTCTCTGCGTGCGCGAATGCGGGCTCTCACGGTCATGACAGACATTTCCAAGGCCGTTCTGCTAGCTCTGAGCCTACTCCTACTTTCAGCGCCAGATTTCTGCATCGTAGAGACGCTAGCGTATTAGCTCTTTGGATGGCTCACGCCAGCGTCAGACCCGACTCCGTTTCGGTTCTTGCCGAACGTCGGAGGAATACTGCTTGTCGCGCTGTGGCTCGCACTCTGCCGTCCAACTGGTTGGTCTCAACTGTTCTGAATGCAAAGTTACCGCAATACTTGGGGCGCATCAGCTACAGCTTATACATTGTACACGGGCCGATGATTCACACGCTTGGATATGCAGTTTTTCCTCTGTTTTGGTCAACACGGGCCGGGAAGACACGTGGAGACATGCCGTGGGCTTCACGGCCGCATACATTGTTCTTGTTGCGGTTGTCGTGTGGGTGGCGGATCTGTTCTGGCGAACAGTCGACATCCCCTGTATTCGTTTGGGGAAGAGGTTTGAGAGGCTTGTGTGTTTGTAGAAATTGTGACTTCTTAGGTTGGCTCTTGTTAGGTATCTATGACATCCTGATGATAAACATTAAGCCTAATACATTCCTACACGAGTAGTTCGAGCATGCCGACAGGAGAGCCCAAAGTATAAGCTATGGAGCTCACCCAATCGACCCCTATTCCTAACTGATATCATTCTGATAGTCAGATACATCCAGCTCATGCGCCTTGGCCCACCGATGAATCTTCTCAAAGTCTCAGCACTTATGTTGAGTGTTGAAGTCTGGATCGATTCCCAAAGGCCTTCGAGAGTCCCGCTTGATGAGATACGGGGTAACGTCAGACGCGCACTGAAGATGGATTCTCAAGCTATTGATACTATGGCCCACGTGCTGCAATTTCATGAGTGTGAGCAAATGGGAATATCACCATTCGCCTTGGGGAGCGACAGGGGAAGGACTGTGGCATACCTCTCGAACTGCAAGTCCTTGTATCGGACAGCTTCGAAGGTGGGCGCTGTTATGATCACCAAATTAGATCGCTTCATGCCCTCCAACACCAAGTCACGCAACTGCAGAGCTGCTGTGAACGACTTACACCATACCGAGAGCCTAGCAGTACACTCAGCATCCGTCGGCTGCCTCGTGACAGCTGCGGTAAGCATGATCCACAACGCGGCGAGGAGAGCCGTGGTGACCAGCCAGGCCAGAGGCCCAAAAACTCTCCAGTATCGGCTGTGGGGATGGTGGTACGATTTGAGCAGTGTCGGACCAAACTCAGCGCTAAGCCGTGAATGTTCGTCATCGATGCTTCCGATGCTGTCCAAAGGGACGTGACGGTATTCTTCTTTGGCCGGCATGACTTCTGAGGAGTAGAGAAAACGAATCCCTGCTGAGGAGGAGCGAGAGCTTGTGCCCAGTGAATGCACTAAAACTAGGTTGCCGGAAGTTGGTGGTTGCGGTGGGTGCATGCCATCCAGGGGGGAGTCTGAAGGACTGCATAGACTCAAGTCAATCAATAGGTAAACGATATGCAATGAGTGAGTTCGATAGGGGTATAAGTACATGCTGTTCTCAAAGCAGCAAGTACCAACCCAGGTATTCGGTATTCTCCACCACCATTTCAACTTGCGTCGATCGTGGGGTTGGCCCTGCGACACCACCAACCTTGGCAGCACGACCACAAGCGCATCAAACTGGTACTGACATGCAATCCTTGCAGCGCATGCAGATGTGGAAGATCCATCCGGCACTGAAGGTGCCCGCTAAATGGGGTTACAGGCGCACTGTCATCGGAAAATTTGGTTCCATCCAACGAAGGATGTTGGCAGTCTAAGCCATTCCCGAGATGGCTGCACCGGGGGTCGATCTTGGGGGCTTGAACTGCCCGCATTTGATCAAGGAGGTTTACCCCGCTCGCGCCGCACAGCTGCATCAACATGGAAACCTGCGAGTCCCCGTCATACATGATAGCTCCCTTGCGACCATCAGGATGCGGAGCAAAAAGAGTGGGGAGAAGTAATTGACTTGGTTTCGAGGAAGCGTGGTCTTGGCATTGATCAGCTGCTGCCTTCCATTTACAAACTGGGTACTGCACGAGGTGGCGATGCCTCCTCGTAGGCGGCCATGAACCTGAGTAGAGTATCTTCAGCGTTTTGCCCCGCCACCATACAGAGACCGAACGGGCGGCCATTGTATCTGAGTTGGCCGAGGGGCACGGTGGCGATTGGGTAACCTGGGATTCATGAACTAAAACGTCACCATTGGTATTAAGGAAGTTCCTTACCTGCTGCTGCGGCGTGGATGCACAGAGGTGAGTCCGCGGAGGCCGCAATGATATTGACGCCTTCTTTCTCGAAAACCTCGTTGATGATCTTCCTCGCTACCGTCCGGAGACCCTTCTTCAGTGTTGTGATGTGTGCTTCTGAATCATCGTTGTCTCGAGCTTTGGTCAAGTCGCCTTGCTCCGGAAACTCTGTGCAGAAACCAAGTTAGTTCGGACGATGGCGATGGGGAAGAGGAAAGAGGTTTGCGGCGTTAGTCACCGACTTACCAGAAGGAAGGCATTTGTCGTTGTGCTCTTCGTTGAACTTGACGATATCGTCGAGCGAGCTCACAGGACATTCATCGAAGGCCTGTAGGAATCGAGGAATGCAGATGTTTTTGAAGTCCCAGACTGAGCAGTAAAGAATGTTAGAGTCCAATCACTGAGCTTCAACGAGAAGGGTTCGCGAATGGGCCGTTGTACTCACAGGCAATTGGCATGATGGCTTGTTCGCCATCAACGGTTAGAGCCGAGATATCAGCAATTTCAACCGGACACTTGACTGCGCACCCCGCTTTCTCCAATCTGGCGATGGCATCTTGGTACTCCTTTCTCTGCGATATGGGGGTCAGCATCGCTATCCGTAAAGAGGGCGGAGGAACACCTACCATCTGTTCGGCTGTCCCCTCGTGCTGCCGACACATTGCTTCCGCCATGCGCCAGATCGACGGGTTGAGAAATCCAACAGATAGCCCGTCCAAGCTTCCGGGATCTAGAGCAGAGCGAGCAAAACTGCGACCCAACAGCACCTCCGTCAAGGCCAACACATCGGCTGCACACTTTGCCATGGGCCCTGGGCTGTCGTAAAAGTCGGTCAAGCTGTACATGCCAGCCGAGTTCTGGACGCCAACCGTGGGCTTGAGAGCGTACAACGCGGCGCGGGACGCGGGAGTGATGATAGATCCGATCGTCTCCGTTCCCAAAGCCAGAGGGCTGAACCCTGCCGCTACGGCCACCGCCGAGCCAGTTGATGAGCCCCCCGGCGCCGAGTGCCCAAGAAGGGTCTCGCCTTGTATGATGGGTCCCGTGTAGGGAGAAACCGTCTGGCCACCTACTGGAGACCACCCAGGCGATATCATGGTCATCTTCATGCCCGCAAATTCCGTCATGTTCGTCTTGCCGAGGATCAAAAGGCCAGCATCCAGGAGCTTCTGCGCAACGGCCGAGTTCGCAGTCGCCTTGGCTCCCACGAGAGCCCACGACCCGGCCGTGGTGCCCATCCCCAGCTCCATCGCCGTGACAAAGTTGTCCTTTAGAACAATCGGGATACCGTGCAGCGCGCCCCTTGTCTTTCCTTGCATGCGTTCTCCGTCCAAGGACGCCGCTGCACGAAGAAGTGTCTCCCGTGGAGCGACTGATATGAAGCAGCGCAATTCCGCGTCATGTTGCTTGACCTGAGCCAAGTAGCTCTCCACGATTTGGACTGATGAGATTTTGTTCTCGCGCAAAAGCCGCTGCAAGTCAACAGCGGTTGTGGTAAGCACGTCGAAGGGGGTATTTTCGGCCATGGTCAGAAAACCTTCGAACAAGTTGAAAGATCTTTGAGGAATTGCTGGCGTGGAAGAGGGAGATGCAAAGCAGGAAAGCCTATCCTGCTTCCGACAATAACTGAAATACCCCTCCGAGACGCTCCTTTCGGGAGCTGCAGCGACCGAATCGGCCAATCAGAGCGGCTCTTCCCGTCCACTTCCCTTCCCCACGTGATGATCTGCACGAGGGATGCCTGTTTGACGCACTGCAGAAAGCTTTCGATCGCCAGCAGAACCCCGCTCGAGGCTGTCCCCGTCAACAAACCGTCGAAATGCGGCTCCTCAACGTCTCCACCCTCGCCTTCCACGACGCCATCAACCCCTAATCTCCCGACTTCCACTATGCCATGCTCTCGCACACGTGGACTGAAGGGCAAAAAGTCGCCTTTCAGGAATAGAACAGTTGGCAAGCCATGGCCCCCAGATGGAAAGATGTCGAGCAGAAATCCAGCTTCACCAAGATCCGTGGAGCATGCGACATCGCATCGCGTGTCTACAACATGGAGTAACTCTAGGTCGACACCAACTGCATCTAAGAATGTTCACCCGACCACTAAGCCCTACAAAAGAGGATGTGTTTTGCCGCCGTAAACGAACGGCAATGAGCGGGGCCCTGTTTTGGTCATCAGCTGGAGACTCCACCCCCTCCCCATGGTCAGAAGTGTCAAAAGTGCAAATGTCTTGCCAAGGCCACGAATTTCGTCAGTGGTCCAAGTTCCGGGCTCCAACTTCAAATGTAATACCTTTATCTACCCTTAAAGCTCCTTTCTATCCAACGCTATTAAGATCTACATTTTCATATACGCTATTAAGTTACAACTCTTAAGACAAATATCCTCAACATATCTAGCTATACTTGTTGGGTTTTTACAACCCTAACCCGGCCAGGGTGGTTGGAACAGTGTGGCTGGATCCACGCAGCCGCTCCGCGGCTGCATCCGTGGATCTGCACAGCCAAGAACGCCAGACTCCACTGCTAACCTCGTATTCAGTCAGCCAACCTCGCTTCGCAGAAGCGAGTGTGGCCAATGCACTCCGTGCACTGGCCACCCTCACGGCTATAATAACACGGCTTCCACTCTCGAAGATAGAAATAATTAATCACCTTCAACACACACTACTTTCCAATGCCTTGACCCCTTTTGCATTTTAACAATACTACTAAAATTACCAGGCGTAAACGCGACAGAACGAACGAGAACTTCTTAAAGCGAGTTAAAAGCTTACTAAAAAAGAGTAATAGTCTAACAGAAGATAACGCTAATGTCTACCTACGTATTCCATTACAGCCTGCACCCGGCACAGATCTGAAGGACTGGTCAGGTCAAGACAGAGCGTATGGCAGGACGCCAAAGACTGAGTGGGCGCTCTAAAGATAGCTTATTAAGCTAGCACTCCTAAACGGGGGTATAATGTCACTGTAGGTGTTATCACTATAATATACAAAAGGTAAGTCTAAATAGTAAGATATAAATGAATAATGTAATATTAGCTTAAGGAACTAAGAGTCTCTTACAGCCATCGTAGCCATAATAATAACTATCTATACTAGCTACTTAAAAGATATTTTATACCTTACTTAGTGGAGTTTATTTAATCCAGTATTAAATATTCTATTACTAGGTTTCTCTTATTTAATAACTTTAAGAGTGCTTAATAAGTAAGCGTCTTTATTAAAACTAAGTGATTACTAGTTAGTTATAAGGGCTCTACCTCTTTATACCCCTAACCTAATGTATAACACTGTATGTACTGTTTCCATCGTAGGGATTTAGTTAAGCTGCTTTGGATCTAGTAACAGCTATTAAGGTTGTTATTGTTGGTTTCTAGCCCAGTGGGTCCACTAGGTCAGCGCACTGCGCCGAACCCTCTGGAACCCCCTGGAATCAGGGGGTGAAACCCCCTGAATTCCAGTTGCCACAGCGGAGCTGTAGAAGCCTCTGGAACCCAGTGAGTCATACAAGCACTTACGTGGCCTACAGCCACTATTCCAATCCTATAGTAGATAGAAAGCTCTAGAAGCCGACCACAACCTATAAAAAGGCCCTCTCCTCTCCTGTATCTAGCCTTCTATAAGCAAGCAATTCACACCACTCATTCAGTCATATACAGAGGCACTGCCTCTATACCTTTGGCCTTCTTTTACTTCTTACAGCGCCAGAAGCGCTGTAGTTAGCTTGGAACAGTACCGCTCTACTTCCTCTAAGCAACAGGCCTGTACTACAGGCCTGTAGAACCCTACTGTGCAACAGTTATATAATTTCTCCTCTTTAGCATTCTTTTTCTATAAAGAATGGGGTAAGAAACGTCCTTCCCTTTATAACTTAAAGATACTTACTAACCGTAGTAAAAGCATTATATTAGTAATAGCACCTTTACTATTATAACTATACAAACTTTACTTTAACCTTTAGATTGTAAATTTTATTTTATAGTTATTATTCTTCTAAATCGCTTTTTTATCTCATCGCTACTGAACTGGTGCAGTGATGTAACAGGGAAGAAACCATAAGGAGAACCACACCCACAGAACGGTGCTGTTAGCCTGAAAGGCCGACTCCCAAACTACTGGTCCTCCTATCAGAGGGATATAAATGCAACTGACGTAGAAAAACAGATACGTACCTAGTATGGAACAAAACCTAATATGTGACAGTGCCTAGCATGAAACGGAGCCTAGTATGGAATAATAAAGAAAACGCGACTGTAGATTAGGTTATCTTCCTTCAATTGAAGGGCTAGAATGTCACTAGGCTTTTAATGAGAGGTCTTCGTAGTGAACATCATCGGATTCCTTATTAAAAGAAGCACGGTTTAAAGAACCACGTAGCGCGGCCCCTTTTTGACGGTGGCACGTGCCAGAGAACGTATCGCTATGTATATAAGCGGCTATAATAGTATTATATACAGAGGCTAAAAAGAACAACAGGGTTAGCCTGAACAAACGCCCCGAGTCACTACCTATTCTGATAGCTATTTAAAATGCCTAACGGCAGGAGTTTTAATGGTGTATAACGTGTATAACCATACTGATACTTTCCGTTAATAACTTCTTGTTAAAAAACGTTACTTAAATGTTAAACATGATAACGCTATATAAAACCTAAGTTAAAAGCTTAATGGCTCTAGGTAATGGTGGCTTAGCTGGAGTAGATAAAGAAGTAGCGCTGTAAAACTAAGACGCGGGCTTTTTTTACGTTTAACTGGGAAGTATAAATCCTCTACTTTTAAGAAAAGGAGGAGGTTTATCTAGACGTTCCTTTAAGGTAAGCAACTCCTTTAATTAAAGTAACTTTCTAGTAAGGACACTTATTAGTTCCATCTTTAGGGGTTTACTATAGCTAGTTATATCCTTATAACTTAATTTATAACTTCTTTCCTTTACTAATAAACGGCTCTTTAACGCAGTAGTTACTGCGCTTACTTTCTTTTAAGAGATTGTAAGTTTAACTTCTATAAGAGCCTTTATTACAACAATTAGAGGGAACTACTTTACATTCCCTTCCTCTTAAATGTTATAACGTTTTTGTTAATAAATAAAACGAGCTATTAGTGTAGTAATTACTATACTTATTCCTTAAGATGTTATAGGTTTAAATCTTATATAGGCCTTGTATTAGCACTAACTGCTTTTCTACCTATATTAACTTTCCGTTCTTAATAAATACTTATTATATGAACATGCTTTTCTATCACGTACTGTTGTATAACTGGTTTAAGAGACTTTAAAGCGTATTAATCTACTTTTACCCTCTTATTATAAAAGGATAAGTTTTTCAATAGGTCTTTAATTAATAATTTTAATCTCTATACTGCCATTAAACTGGTGCAGTGACGCAATAGAGAAGAAACCACAAAGAGAACCACACTTGTAGGACGGCTCAGTCGGCCCTCCAGGCCGACTCCTAGTTTACTAATCCTCCAATCCAAGGGATATAAATGGAATTAACGTAGAAAAACAAATACAAACCTAATATAGAACAAGACCTAGTTAATACTGGTGCCCAGTATAAAACAGAGCCTAGTATAGAATAATAAAGCAAACGCGGCCGTGGGCTAAGTCATCTTCTTTTAATCAGAGGGCCAGAATGTCACTGGGCTTCTAATAAGAGGTATTTATAGTGAAATCGTCGGATAATAAATTAAAAGAAGCACGGTTTAGAGAACTGCACAGCGTAGCTCTTTTTAACGTCAGCATATGCTAGAGAACGCATCACTATGTATAAAAACAATTACAGTAATATTATACAGCTTAAATGGAATAATAGGGTTAGCTTAAACAGGCGCCCTTTAGGCTCTGTATGTAATATTACTATAGCCGCTTATATATATAGCGATACGTTCTCTAGCGCGTGCTACTGTTAAAAAGGGGCCACACTACACAGTTCGTTAAACCATGCTTCTTTTAAGAATCAATCTGACGATTTTCACTATAAAGATCTTTTATTAAAAGCCTAATAATATTCTAGCCCTTTAATTAAAGGAAGATAACCTAATCCACAGTTACGTTTCTTTCATTATTCCATGTTAGGCTCCGTTTCATACTAAGCACTGTTATATATTAAGTTTTATTTCATATTAAGTACGTATCTGTTTTTCTACGTCAGTTACATTTATGTCCCTCCGATTAAAGGACTAGTAATCTGGGAGTTAGCCTTCTAAGCCGACAGCAACCTTCTGTAAGTATAGTTCTCTTTATAGTTTCTTCCCTATTACGTCACTATACTAGTTTAATAACTCGCTTACATTTTTAAAAAAGAGATAGTTTTATAACATCTTTAGCCAGATAATATTATTACGGATTAAGATAAGTTAATTATATCAAAATTCTAATAAGGGCTAATGTAAAGAATAAGTGTAAAGAATAAGCTATTAACAGTCTTCTACTTATAAATAAATAGCTAAACAGAGTAAGTTAATTAAATACTAACTCAAGGCGTTTATTCAAGCTAACCCTATCGTTCTTTTTAGGCTCTGTATGTAATATTACTGTAGCCGCTTATATACATAGCGATGCGTTCTCTAGCGCGTGCTACTGTTAAAAAGGGGCCGCGCCGCGCAGTTCTTTAAACTACGCTTCTTCTAACAATTATCAATCCGACGATTTTTACTACAATACCCTCATATTAAAAGCCCAGTAACATTCTAGCCCTTCGATCGAAGGAAGATAACCTAATCCACAGTTACGTTTCCTTTATTACTCCATGCTAAGCTCCGTTTCATGCTAGGTACCGTCATATATTAGGTTTTGTTCTATATTAGATACGTATCTATTTTTCTACATCAGTTACATTTATGTCCCTCCGATCAGAGGACCAGTAGTCTGGGAGTTAGCCTTTCAAGCTAATAGCAACGTTTTGTAAGTGTGGTTCTCTTTATGGTTTCTTCCCTATTGTGTCACCACACTATTTTAATACTTATAATGTATCTCTAAGCTTACGTTAACTTTAAATAAGATGATTAGCTTAAATTATTACTAATAGTGTAAATAGCTTATAATATAATATTAATTAAGTTTATAAGTATATTACTATTCTTTATAAATTACAGTAAGGAGCTGGAGCTCCACTAGAGCCCACTAACCAGCGCTCCTTAGGTTACAGTTTATGCAGACTAAATATAAAAACTATATAACCACTTAAGAGCCGAACTTAAGTTTACGTGTAAATAAATGAAAAAATTCATCGATAAATACTAAGCTAAGCAGCTAACACTTAAGGAAGGACTTTATTATAATAGTAAATAAGTTAAGGGACGAACTCTTTAAAAGGGAGATTGCGTTTACCTTTTTTTATAAAACCTGTATTTAAAATAACCTAATAAGAAGTTTAACTTAAAAAGGTACGAGCTGTTTAAGTTAAGAAGAAAGTCGTTACCTTTAATTATAAACGTAACCTTCCCGCTAATATAAAGGTAAGAATTAAGGTCTTCTATATCTTACTTCTGGAACCTACCTTAAAGGGGTTCCTTTAGAAAAGAAGCTTAAGATTATCGTTAATAAGGGCGAATTTAACGTTAAAGAGGTTTTAAATTTACGTAAATAGAAAAACGTATTTAAATATCTTGTTAAGTGGTTAAACTACAGCCTTAGAAGTAACTCTTAGGAGCCTGTTAAAAATCTCTTGTACCCTAACCTAATTACCGACTTTTATTAAAAGAATCTAGACTAACTAAAATTAATAGTAAAAATTAAAAATAAGATAAGATTTAACATTTAAATTACTAAACTAAAGAGTAAGACTAATATAGGACTTAAAGCCCAAGAAGTGGTAGGAAACTCCTTAAGAAGTATAGAAGGACATTTATTAGAACACTTAGTTATAGGTTATAAGGACGTTAGATTTAAGGAGGCCGGGCCTCTACAGCTGGCGAGCTCCACAAATTACACATATGGAAGTATGGAGAAGGTTAGTTCTGTTATAGCCTGTTTACGGACTGACTTATACTATAGGCACAGCCTACCCTGTAAGGGAATAGGTAACGGTAGTGTTATAAAATAAACTAACCGCTGCTATAGACTTAAGTTTACTTAGGAAAGTGAAAAGTGTTAAGCTACGTGCTCCTAACACTCCCAAACCAGTTATATAATGGTGTGTAGTAGAAAAGTGTATTTACGTGATAAGTGTTTATTAAAAAAAGAGACCAGCATATAATAAAAATCAGTTAATGTTAATAAAAAGAAAAGCTAATCTATATGTAGTTTTATAAAACGTTAAAGTTCTGATAAGACCACCTGCAGACTGGAAGACTCTTATAGAACTTAAATCTATAACCTCTCGCTAGGAAAACAGTATTTTATATTACTTTAAAAGTAAAATAAAACACTGAAGTTAAAGTAAACACGTTACTATTATATTAAAAAGCCATACCATTTATTAGAAGAAAACAGTTATAAACTAAGTTATAAAGCAACTGCAGGCTACGGAGACCCCGCTAGGAAACTCCTCTAGTTAAAAGACTTTACGTCTTTAAGAAGAGTATTTAGCTTAATATTGTCACTTTCCTAAAACTTAAGTCGTTCCACCTTATAGCTAATCGCCTTGTAACTTAGTCTTTAAGTTAAGACTATTACTTATAAAGACGTATTAAGCGTGCTAATACCTTTTATAACTTAGCAGTGGCTTTATAAAGCTGTTAAGCATCTAACTTAACTTACGTGTTAAGGTCCCGCTTTTTAATAAAAAGAGCCTTTAACTTCACCTTACTAAAACTAAAAGTGTCACACTGGGAAGGCCGGTGCCTCTCCAAACAGTAATCGTAACTATTAAATCGGTTTAATACCTAATAAGTAAGCAGAGGGTCGGCAGACTTATAGAAAGAATAAAGGGATATCTTACCATTAAATACGTGTATATAGGCTGTGAGATTTAGATGGTAATTAATACTTTCATCCTAATCCCATTTTAAAACTTAAGAGCCGGTTACCCGTTATATAATGAAGTGATGGAAGGAAGAAGTTACTCTTCAAGTTTTTTGTGGAAAAAGAACATTAAAGAGGGGGAATTATGTAACAACCTTACAGGCCGTCACTTAGGCCGGCGCAGCCCGACAAATCCCCCGTAAAAGGAATAATGTAGGAAAGTAATATACATAATACTATATAATAAGCTAGGGGTGTAAAGACCCAAATCCCCTACAGTTAATAAGGTGGTGCTTATACCATGGTAAGTGCTTGCAGTATAAGCAGAGGAAACCTTATAAGTAGGACCCTTACGCAGTGTAGAGTGCTTGCTTTATAAGCATTTATAAACACTATAAGTAAGGTACGAAGTACCTCTTAGTTAGTTAATATAAATAGATATTATTATAACTATAATAGCCGTAAGGGACTCCTAGTTCCTTACGCTAGTATTATATTATTTATTTTATGTCCTACTATTCAGGCTTCCCTCTCTGCATTATAGTGACAGCGACCTACAGTGACATTAAACCCCCGTCTAGAAGTGCTAGCTTAATAAGCTGTCTTCAGAACACTTACTTAGCTTTTAATATCTTATTATACATTTTATCTTAACCTGCACTAGTCCTTTTAAGGCCTATATTAAGTACAGGTTATAATATAATACTAGCGTTACAGTACTGAACGTTATTTATTAAACTCTTAAATACCCTCCTCCTCCTCTTATTATAGCCTACGTCCTTCCCCTTAACCTTACGGGGAATAATAAATTATCTAACGACGTCCCAGTGCCTGATGTGGCTCTTACTAATAAACTTGACACTAAGGATAAAGGAAGTCTTTCCCATAAGAAACTTTTAAACGCTTTTAAGTTTTATAAAAGGATTATAACTAAGACACTTAAGGATGCCCTAGCCCTCTAGTAATAACTAAGGAACCTTAAGACTAGCTAGCTACTTAAGTTCACTAATACGAGCGCTAAACTGTCCACCTGGCTTACTTATATAAAGCGTGATTTTCAGCTTCAGGTAATCACTAAGGTGGACCGGAAGGTCCTCTATACTGTAAGCTAGCTTAAAGGGGATCCCGACTTTTAGTTCTCAGCTATTATTAAGGATTACCTAAACTCTACGCTTACTAATCGAAGGACTATCACCGTTAAGCTCTTTAATGCGGATAAAGGATAGGTTAACTTGAAAACTAAGATCACTAAGATATATAAAGTTTAGGATAAGCAGAAGTAAGCCAAAGACCGTTTAGAGAAGCTAGTATAGCTGTCTTTAGTAGCTACGTACCTATCTGCCTTTAACCGCAACTAGCATTATGTTAACTAAGATAAATCGGCTTTAAAGTATTAGTTTTATTAAGGTTTAAAGGATAATGTTAAGGATAAGCTTTGTAAGAAAGACTAATATACGTTTAACTTTAATTAATATGCTGCTAAGGCTATTATTATTAATAACTGGCTGTTTAAACAGCGATTAGAGAAAAAGGGCTAGTACTAACGTGGTACTCCTCTTATAATTAACGGAAAAGCATACTGAAACCTTTCTACGCTAACTACTAACATTAGAGCACTGCCTACAGCACTTACCTTAGCTTAATAGACATTAACATGGTGAATTGCCAGAATAAGCCTAACCGTGATAAGCTATAACAGTAATAGTAACAGAAGCAGCTTAGGGATATATCCCAGGTCTAATGCTTTAACTGCAATAAGAAAGGCTATATGGCACGATAATGTACCTCCTTGAAAAGAGTTAGTTAGAAACCAGTCCTAAACGGAGGAAAGCACGTTAGGTTTAACTCTAATAACGTCTACGTCTAGATAATAAGTAATAAGGAGGACTGTATTTAGATGTATAAGTATGATATAGGAGATAAGGAGTGTAAAGAGGAAGAGGAAAAAGAGGAGGAACTCTAGCTTCTACAGGATATAAAGTATCTAGACCTTAAAAGAGTCTCGTTAAAGTTAGCCACAGAGGTGCAGGTCGCTACAGACTAACTTTAAAGTGGAAATTTAAAATAACTAAAGGTATAGGTTGATAAAGACTAACTTTAAGAAGAAAAGCTTTAAATAGTAATTATAAGCCTTAAAAACCTTATTATAAGTCTAGGAGCTAAGGAAATCTAGGAAGGACTCTAACTTAAACCTTATTAAGATAGTAGAGGGAGTTGAGAAACTAGCTCTTTAAGCCACTTAAAGGGTAAAGTAAGTCCTGAAAAGTAAAAGGGAGTAAACTGAAAGAATTAAGTTAGGGAAGTGAAAACTCTTTTCCTAAATGCCCCTCAAGGTCCTTAAACGTTTTAAACACGTTAAGTGGATTAAAACCCTTACTATGCTAAAGGAAGGATAACTCGGCTAACTACTACGTATAAAGAACAGAGTGCTTAAAACCGGAACGGCTAAAGTCCCTTAAGAGGACCGTAAAAAGGCACATTAATAAAGAGTTTAAGACTTAAAAGATAAAGATTAAGTATTAGTAGATAAGCTAGAAGACCAGCAAGTTAAAGCCTTTATTATAAAATATAAAAATAAAGTAGTTAAGATTAGGTTAAAACTTTATAATAAGGTCTACTTTACTAATTAACTTAAATATTAACTTATTAAGGAAGGTCACTTTATTAAAGAATAAGCTAAGATGCTATTACCCGAGTTTTAGAAAGAAACTTAGGAGAAACAGCGTATGTAAAAGTAGGTAATTAAGGAAAAGGAGCAGGGCACTACCCCCTTTATCCCTTACTCTTAAACCTTAACCCCTACTGTTTATATTAACCACCTTAGTTATAAAGACCTATTATAAATTAACTACATATATAACGATTATATCCTTAATTAACACTTTAGGCTTAAGTCCCTTTATAACCACTTCCCTTACATAAAGAACTAGGATTACACCGTCGTAAGAGTGGAGCTGAGATAACGCTATTACTAAGTCTCTTACACTTAGGATAAGGAATCTAAAGATAGTAATTCCCGAGAAACCACTATAATTAACCGAACCCTTACTAAGTGCTAGTATAAAGCTTCACTTAATAATTATATAGTTATATCCTGCTCTGTGCACTTTAAAGAAAGGCTAAGGCGTGATAAAAATAAATAGATTACAAGCGAAACTAGGAAAGAGAAAATATTATTAGAATTACATCTTACAGGGTGTATTATCGACTTATTAAGGAGTTACGGAACATTATTCTATTTAAAGTCGACTGGACTTTAAGGTAAGAGCGGAACTTTAATAAATCTAAATAATAACCGCTCTGGAAACCCCTCCACTTACGAAATCGTTTGGGAAACGACTTTAAGGCCTCTAGAAGGCCTGGAAGCCAGTAGTTCACTAATTGGCAAAAACCCTAAGATGAAGAAAAGGCATTAAAATGTTAAGCTGGATAAGACCTTAAGGACAGATAGTTACGATAACTTAGATGTAAAAAGACTATAAGTATTACTCTATTTACATTAACCTAACAGATAGAAGAGGGAAGCCGTTTAGGGTAAGAGTAGTAATTAATAATAGGAATGCTTTTAACTTAGTGCACCCCTTATTAGTTAATTAAAGAAAACTCCCTAACGAAAAGATAAGAAGGTTATTCCGATTTAAAATAGAGAAGGAGTCTTATATAAGTATAATAACGGGAAAGTTACATATTACTTTCCACTTTTAATTAAAGTAGATAGTGATAAATAAGAAGTAACTTTTAAAGTTACATTAGTAATAAGGTATAATATAATATTAAGTGTACCTTAATTAAAGAAGTATAACTTTATAATTAATTAAAGGAGTAGCTACTTTACCTTTAGTAAATCCCCTAACTATAATCACTGTTTAGAAAAGTCTTTAGAAGCCCTAAACTGCTTTAAGGATATGTAAAGTACTTAAAAATACATTAAGCCCTTAAAACTAAATACAGTTTAGCTTAGGTTTACTAAGATAGTTAAAGGGCTAAAGAGCTTATTATATAACCTAAATGATAATTTAAAAGGTAGAAAAAAGTAAGAAACTAATCTACAGATAAGTAAAGAAGTTAACTTATTTAAGGTACGTATAGAATATAGGAAGTTCACTCTGTTTTAAAAAAAGATATTATAATTATTAGATTACAGATTATAAGATTATAAACTTAAACTTAAGCTAGGAGTGAAACTCTGTAACTTTCAGCCTTACTACCTAAACCCTAAATAAGCAGAAGCCCTACAGGAATACGTGGAAGAGAATTTAAAGAGCAACTTCATTATAAAGTCTTGTTGCACAGTAGGGTTCCACAGGCCTGTAGTACAGGCCTGTTGCTCAGAGGAAGTAGAGCGGTACTGTTCCAAGCCAACTACAGCGCTTCTGGCGCTGTAGG
>Ga0247758_1001005_pt1 | contig 23443 bp, 16 predicted proteins | sample UWRJL156409C4_FD_180950 | JGI IMG/M metagenome (GOLD analysis project Ga0247758, IMG submission 180950) | Plant litter microbial communities from Arlington Agricultural Research Station in Wisconsin, United States - UWRJ-L156-409C-4 | ecosystem: Environmental > Terrestrial > Plant litter >... | reverse complement strand
ATGGCGCAATACTGCCGAATCATTCTGAGAATATGAGAAGATTTGCGCTCCAGTGCGCAAACCGAATCTCCCCACAGCTGTTACGATGGATGGGTTCAGCACGTTATATCAAGCCTCCCGAACACAGGATCCCGCCTCGGAAGCGGACCAAGAGGTCCATTTTTATGGAAACAGAAGATCCCAACGAACCATCTACCATTCTCATCCTCCTCATCAACGGATACTTTCGTCTTAGCTGCCCATTTTTCATCGCAGACCCGGCCCGCCACGAGTCATGCACCCTGCAGCACGACCTACGGTCCATCGGCCAACTCATCAAACACCTCAAAATGTGTCATCCCAGTACGATTTACTGCCCGATCTGCGGGCAAACCTTTGACGCTGAGCTTGCCCGCGACAGGCATATCCGCAGGCGGTCATGCATATGCCGTAACTTCTGCATCCCCAAGGGTGTCTCGCGCTCGCAGCTCAGGAAGATCATCGAGGAGGACGATCGGAATCAGCGCGAGGAGGAAAGGTGGCGGCGGATCTACGCGGTAGTGTTTCCTGAGGCCGAGAGGCCGCCCCGTGGAGCAGCGTACCACACAGAGGGCCTCCCGCTAGCCGTGTCGATGGCAAGGGACTACTGGGTTTCTCATGGGAGGAGACTGGTGGAGGATTTTGTTACGGAAGAAGGCCTATCTGGGAACTTGGAGTTTACGGAGCCAGGAGTCTCGGCACTTTGCGAGCTGACTGGGAAGGAACTGATCGAGAGCGTTATTTTGGAGGCGCGGAGCAGTCAGAAGGCCCCAGCAGAGACGGCGGGGGGTTTGGATGGAACAGAATGGGAGACTGTAGTAAAGGCGGAACAAGAGTAACTGTCGCTTTTCAATGTTCTCGTACTTCTTTGAATACTGGGTGCAATGCATATTTGAGGGCCTATTGTGGAAGACACCCCCGTGGCGCGGTGGAGAAGTCTCCCGTTGTTTTGTTTTGTTAGAGTAAACGGTGCTTTCCATATGTCATTTCTGCCCCATTCCGGTTTGAGCAGCAGCGGCATATAAGTTGAAGCAGATTGAATACCAGGGACCAGTGTCATAGTATCCATCGGTATTAACCCCTTCAGAACTAAATACCTGGTAGCGCCAGGTAGCACCTTGTTTTCTCCATTGTGTTTTAGGAAAGAATGATTCCCGATTCACTTTTAGTACTACCTATTGAACTACTGCCTGCCCAGGCATGTCGACCTATCCTGTGTCGGTTGATGGTCACGGTCACGGTTGGGCCGCCAAGTGCGCCGGGTCCAGCCGATTCCTCTAGTACCTGTTCGGGCGGCACGCGACGATGTTGTAACACTAATGATGGTACTTTGTTCCTCTCCGTTACCACTAGAAGTCCCTGATCTACATACCTACCCAGAGCCTGTTTCCTTTGTCCACGAACAATTACGATGTCCCTCTCTGCTTGGCTTGGCTGAGAAAGCAGTCTATAAATTACCTACCAACCAGTCTTTTTTCCCATTCTGGTTAGCCCATCTCCCACTCACACCCACTGGCACGGACCTGACGCCTGTCGAAAACCCAAGAAAAAGACAAGGACAAACACACTCCGCTTCATCGTAGAGAGTTTGGCCCCTGTTTCTAGACACGCTCAGTCCCTCCAGTGAGACAAATATCAACCATGGTGTCGAGTCCCATCCTATACCAACACACCCTGCAGAATCTCTATTTGAGGTATCTCGGCCATGATGAGGAGTCCGAGCTGATGGTCAAAACCTTCCTGAACATCCTCGTCGCCGCCCCCGACCTCACCCTCCCTTCTAACTCAACCTCTTCCACTTCCCTAGAAAGGCAAGTCTCCTTCCCCGAGGGGCAATCAGACCCAGAGAATCCCCTCGAGAGGGTCCTCCGCGTCGCTTAGTCGTATCTCTTTTACAACAACGCCTCTAAGGTGCTGAAGCGCGCCAAACCACTCGGCGAGCAGTCTCAAAATCCATTCCCCGCCGATGTTGTGACCAACTATCATAGCTGTCTCAACGACACTCTCACTAACTATTGTTGTTTCCAGATCATTGAGCTGCTCGGCATGGCTGATCCTAAGCCTATGACTCCTATGTCTTGGATGGGTGGTATCTTCAGCCTGGCTGACGTGTCGACGGGATGGGCCCTGGATCGTATTCAGGGCCTTGGCAACAGTAAGTATTGGTCGACACCGCTCAACGAGCTGCCTTTTTGGCTGACGGACAGTCAAGACACCTTTCACGCGGTGGTTGAGATCGCCTTCCTGCTGAACCAGATGATAATGTCTATCAAGGCGGTGACTGGAAGCATTTCTTCCCTTCGCGGGGAGTTGACCCAGGGTTTGAGGGAGCGTCTGATCCTGATGGGAAACCAAGTTGTGACACTAACCAAGGCGGCGGTGCTCCAGCCGCCAAATGGACAGTATGACGGATATATTCTCGTCGCAATGTGCGAGAGCCTCCGAGAAGGGGCTGAAGATGTTCACACGAAGATGGGAAACCTGGTCGTACATGAGGAGACCATGCGTGGAATGATCACCGAGATCAAAGAGGCTGCATCACGAGTCAGTGACGGGGAGATGATCTGCGTTGCGCTGCTGAATTATGTGGTTTCCAAGATCCTAGAGGATACCAGCGGTGAGTTGGCAGCCCACATTGCCATCATCGATCGCGACAGGGGCGAGCTCGACAGCCTAGTCACTGATATCCGCATCAGTGTTGAAAAGTTAGGGGGAGGCAGCAATCTTAACGATCTGGATGCAGTCACAACGCACCTCAACAAACTCGACGACATGAGGAATGAAGCTGCAGTGAAATATTCCCACCGCGATGCATCCAGGATCCGTCGAGCAGAGCGAACCTCGCTGAGGGAAACATAATTCTAATCCTGCAGACGCGTAGTTGATGACCCTCTGTCTTACTGACAGCACATATCCAAAGGCCTGAATCTAACAACTAGGACTCGATTGCCCTTCTGGGCGGAGCTTTCAGCTCCTACGGTGTAAGACAAACAATAACAATAATGTAATAATACCCAATGAAGATTCATATGCACGCGTGATTCTGTGAAATGGCCGTTAAATTTGTATTATATCGCAAATCCAAAATTGCCTCTGATGGCTACCTAGACAGCAAAAATCAAGAAGAAATGGTATCTCTATGCCAAAATAACGGCGGGCTGTTGCAATCCATCCCGCAAACCGAGTAGTATCCAAACCCGCCAACTCCTAAATCCAAGTTCAAGATCTGCCTGCTTTTTATCCAGCGCCAAAACACTATGCAAAATGCCCCGACCCAAAATTTGACGATGAAAAGAATTCGTAAATCTCGGCGTGTGAGAGCTCTGTAGCTTGTTGCTAATATATATTTCCTCAAAATCCTATATCTTATTTTATCCAATGACTGGCGACAAGCCAGTTTTGTTCAGCACCGCGTTCCTCTCCTCGCCGGTCGTGTTGCTCGAAGACCCGATTGGAGGCGACGGTGGCGTCAACCGGGGGCTCGCCATCGGGCTCGGATTTAACGATTGCGGTCGAGCGGTATCAAAGAATCTGCCACCCTTGGCGCTGACGGCGCTGAGTGGGCTGACGAGGTCCTCTTCCTCGCCGCGGATCTCCGGTGTACTTCTCAGCGTTGCGTGATCCTCGTCCTCTGCGCTATGGCTGCTACTCGCGCTGCTCCCGTCGGTCATACTGTCGACTGAGCTCGCGCTCGCATCGCGTGGCATCAAAGTCACCGCACCCAATTCGGGTTCTTCCTCTGCGATGGCCCCAAAAGTCGGTAGACTAGGTAGCTGTGGCGCATCGCGAGAAACGGGGGTTGGTGCAATCGGGTTAATGGTGGGTATATTTGATGTAGCGATCCTGGGAGAGGAGATTGGCGAGATAAGCTGCTGAACGGCGGACGCGATCCCGAGAGCGATCGGTGAACCGGGATTGCTGGATGGCGCCGTTGGTGTCGACGGCGTGCCAGATCGGGTAACGGTGCTGGCAAGCCGGCGGATGCGACTCCCGAAGGCAGCTGTCGAGGCGGAGACAAGGATGGTTGGCTTTTTGCGAAGGGTCAGGGTCCTTGCATTCTCTGAGCTTTTGTCCGCCTCTTTCTCCTTGCCCTTCTGTGCCGGCGCTGTGGAGAGCGCCTTGATCTTGACAGCCATGAGTTCAAACTGCTTGAGCATCGTTGGGTGAGCAACTATCTCCTCCATTGTGATCCTCAACGATTTTGCGTCAATGCCAACGTGGCTGAGCCGAGGCATCTCGCGGTTGAGTTGAGCTGTCAGCTGTGCCGCTGGGATAAGACTCCCCCAAAGGTCAAAGAACGCCGCGTTGTGGACCTGGTCTTCTGGAACGCCGAGGGCCCTGGGGTTGAGAACGGCAGTCCATGTCTGGGCGATTACTGTCTGGATCCCCTGAACTTGGTCCTGCCTCAGCGATTTGATAGCTTCAACCTCGCCTGAGGTGATGGGTGGCGTCACAAGGGAGGCGTTCGCAGGCAGAGGCACAGACTTCGACATGCCACGGTATTGCAGGCCTGATGGGATCACAGGCTGCATGATGCTGACACTGGTAAGCAAGCTAACCGTTGCGCACAGCATGCGCAGCGCATGTTCAGCGAAGGCCTCTGGGACCCGATCCGCGCAAAATGAGATCGATAGCTCGATGCGTCCTGCTCCACGGACGATCGACCTGATAAACAGATCAGGAAGATCTTGGGCCCTCGACTCCATGACCGTAAACTTGCATGCGGCTGACCCAAGATGAAACGACTTGGGTTCATTCGGGCTGATGGCGGTATCTTCGTACTGGTGCTGAACCACCGTGCTGAAGCGGCTCCAGTAAGGCCACGGCGTGCATTTCTCCACCATGTGCAGAGTCCCGAGGTTCTCGAAGGGGATACTGGCAATTCTTTGTGAGTGGATGTATTGCAGAAGGCTCAGTGGCGTCAAAGGCTCGTCGGGGAACTGCACACGGACGGGGATGACATTAATGGTCGGTCCCATGGCCCCCACTACCGAGTGCCCGCCGCCCAGCCTCACATTTCGGCCGTCAATGAGCTCGCCAAACACGATGTCTGATGACGCGGAAAGGCTTGCGAGGACCATCGCCCATGCGCCTTTGAGCACTGTCTCGAAGGAGATACCGAGGCTCGAAAGCGAGCCAAGTGGCATCAGATGGCGGGTTGTCTTCGCATTCGTCGACACCTGGTAGGGCTGTGTGTGGCCCACGACCTGGGTGATCGTTGCGCCGTCGAGCAGTGATCTCCAGTACTCCTCTGCGCCTTGCGAGTTTGCAATCTGCGCAGATCGTACAAACTCACAGTAGGTTGGCCGCCGGGGAGGGTTCTGGGTATTGTCGTACAGCCGCTTCAGGTCTTTGACAAGCAGCGCGATGGAAAGATCGTCATACTGTGCCTTGGAGAGCCTCACAACCAAAGTGGATTGCTTGCCAGCGTCGTGGAACATGAACTTTGTCATCGGTGCGCAGAATGCAATGGGTGCCGATTGATCCTTCCGAATCGCCTTCTCCGTCATGTTCGCTAGCCGCCACGTTGCGCAAAACTGCTTCTTGAACTCAATGGTGGGAGATTTGAGGACGGCTTGATACACTCGGCGATTGTATGGGACAAAGGCCGTGCGGAGAATGGAATGGATCGTGACGATGGTGGTACAGGCGTCCTCCAGTCTCTTTGGGTCCACAGAACCTGTAAAGTTGAAGATCAGGTAGTTGATATTCGCGCGGCCGCGGAGCATGCCGGTCTCGATGTTCCTAATCTGGAAAGCAGTGGCCTCTGCCGCATCCTTGATAGCGCCTGCCTCAACTCCGATCTTTGGAGCGATAACCTTCTCGATGAAGGCTTCTTTGACCGAGCTTGTGGTCGTGGGAGAATAGCCAGGGGTAGCAATAGACGGAATGGGGGAAGCCTCGGCGGTCTGGCCGTACTCCGTCATCACGACGGACCTGCACAGTTCGGTGAGAGTTGTGCCTTGCAGGATGTCGGCAATGGGCACCGAGAGACCCTCGTGGCGGCAGGCGGCGGCCAGTTGCGTAGCTGTAATTTCGTCGCCACCAACGCCGAAAAACGTGTCCAGCGCCCCGATTGCGGCCTCCTCGACGCCCAGAACCTTGGCCCAGATGGCCCTCATCTGCTCCTCGCTTTGTGTCAGGGGAAGTGGCTTCAGATGCTGCAGCTTTGTTTCCCTTGACTTTGGGAATGTGGAGAGAGCTAGCAGTTGTTCTTTGGACATCCCATTCACCATTTTCGCCAGTCGCCGCCGATTGGCTTTGAGCGATGTCGTGGCAGGGAGATGCTTCACTGGGATAAAAATGCTTGGGACCATGGCCGCTGGCAGGACATGTTTCAGCCCTGCTTCAACGATCTGCTTCGCCATGGAGACCTGTTCCCTGGTTGCTGGGCTCAGCGACGCAAGGCCCTCTTCCCCATCATAGAGCTTATCACCGAGCTCAATAAAGGCAGCTAGAACGCGCTCTGTCGTTGTGCCCCGGAAAGCCATAGTCTCCACGACGACATCCAATCCCTGCCCAAGACATCGTCGAATATATTGTTCAACATCTGTAATGCTGACCGATTTGCTGTCCATCTTGGAGTCCACATGCTGACTGGAAGAGATGAACTCCATCAGTCCCCCTTCGGTGTACCTGACCCGGTGCCCTGTTCTGAGGTAGCGATTCTTTGCGGGGCTGGCGCCGGGCGCTGTGCCGGGAGGCGTCATTGGCGTCATCATGGATTCTCTGTTTGGGTAATAAGTTCCGAGTGTCGGGCCTTCCACCACCAGTTCTCCAACTGCTCCTATTGGCATGAGCTTCTTGTGGTCTTCCGGGTTGACAACGAGCAAGCTTCCCGAGAAGGGACGACCGAGGCTCTTGAGCTGGTGTGGGCCGAGGGCCTCGAGGAAGCTTATTCCCAATGGGCAAACGTCTTGCGGACCATAGGCAAGGATGACGTTGACCTTGCCGTGCCAAGAATTGAACGTGTCCTCGTCCAGACTCCGTGTCCGGAAACAGACCGCCTTAAGAGAAGGAACTAACGCTGCATCCACTTTACGAGACAGCAACGGGGTCATGTAAGTCCAGTTGACCTGCATCCGGGCGATGGCGGCAGCGTAGTCCCGAAGACGCTCGGTTGGCGAAGGGACGCAGACGCATCCGCCGTAGACGAGAGTGGTAAAGATCTCGGTGATGCAAATGTCAACGTTGAAGGATGAGAGCTGCATGACACGACTGGTGGATGCTATGCGAGCAGCAGGTCCCTGGCCTAGTAGAGCCGTGGAAAGCGCAGCGTGGCTGAAAGATACCCCACGGGCTTCACTGGATGATGTTGGTACAAAGATAATGCAGGCAGGATCCTCTGGGCTCGCCATGGACGTCAAGGAACCGCCGTCGCTTGGCAGTCGACTCAAAAACTCCCCTGTCAGTGTGACCACCGTGTCAAAAAGGTTGCCGAGTACCTGGGAAGCTGGTTCGGATGCAATTGCGACCTTCGAGTTGAGCCGCTCAAAGATGGGCTGGATCATGCCAAGCTCTGAAGCATCAACGGGCACAAATGCCGCACCAGATCTGTGAATGTTAGCACATTCTAGACACGCTCGGGCCAAGAAATTGAAGCTTACTTGAGAACTGCGAGCATGGCCACAGGCGCAAGCCGGCTCTTATCCATCACGACTGGGACCACCGCATGCGGCCCAACGCCCTGGTCTACAAGATGATGCGCGAGCTTGGTAGCCTCCTCCTCCAGTTGCTCATAAGTCAAGGTTCCATCCCATGAGCAAACTGCCTGGGCGTCGGGCTGTTTAACAGCCTGTTTTGTGATAAGCTCGTGAACGACACACATTGCCTGGACACCGGTGCTCTGCCTGGACTCGGCATCCCAGGCCAATATCTGTGCGTAGTCGCGGTCGGTGAACAGATCGACGAGACCAACTGAGGTGTTTGGCGTCGCCAAAATGGACCGAACAGCCTTCCCAAACGTGTTCGCCACGTTCAGGGCATGCTCTGTAGGCATCACCCGTTGGCCAATGTCCACTGTCAACTTCCCACTGCCGCTGGCGAAACGAGTATTGATGACGACATCGACGTCGAATGTTTGCTGAAGCGAGACGGTCTTGAGCTCGAAGTTCGTCCTTGTAGTGAACCTGCTGTTCAAGGCGCCTGGCTCTTCTGTAAAAGTCAGGCACGAATTGAAGAAGCGGTCGTCCCCCTTCATCCCCATGGCGTGACGCAGCTCGGACATGGTGAAGTATTGGTGGGGCAGACAAGCCGCCATTTGTTGCTCAACCATTTGCAGAGCCAGAGTCAGGGGGCTGAAGGGTGACAGCTCAAAATTGCACGCAATGGTGTTTGCGAAACAACCCACGGCTTGCCGCACACCGCTAATCGAGTCATCGCGTCCTGCTGTTTGGTAGCCAAAGCAAACGCTATTCGAGCCAGTGAAACATCTCAGAACGAGACCCCAGGCAAGACGAAGGATAGAAGCGACATTCGTTCTTTGAGATCGAGCAAAGGCCGTCAGGTCGTTTTGAGTGACCTCCAACTCAAGACAGCCGTTCCCGAATCGCTGCTCGTCGGGTGACACAGTGAGTCGAGGAAAGAAGCATGGCGAGATTCGAGAGAGCCTCTCGCGCCAAAACTCCAAACTCCGCTCCTGGCGAGCGAGCTTGAGGAATTGGAGATATTGTGGGTATGGGAAAGGCGCAATGTCATTGATGGCTCTTTCCGTAGCGTACGCCCGTCTCAGGTCGTTGATCAAGATATAGATACTCGCAGACTAGAAGCTGTCAGTAAATGGAGAAAGCGCAATTTAGGAGTAGTCATCTTACATCACAGAGAGCGGTGCTAATATCCAGCTTCACAAACGTCCTGCTCGGTGCTTTGCAGACGGTGAGTCTATGAAGCGGTTTGCCCTCCGACGCCCGCAGGTTGGGGAGATTGCTGAGCTCGTACACCGGGTCCTCCCCTGGTGCGGTATCAATGAAGAGCATCTCTGGCGAGGCCCGTCTGAGAACAACCTTGTCCCACAAGCCCGTTTGACTGACGCTCTCGGAAAACACTGTCCTCAGTGCCGGATGGCGCAATACGACTTGCTGCCACGCGGTGCAAATCCTCGCGGTATCGACCGGGTCGCCATTTGGGGATGCAAACTCGTATATGGCGTGGAGATAGCAGGCATCGGGCCGCTGGGCCTGGCTGATCAATATTCCCTGCTGTACGGCTGTAACCGGGTATATTGTTTCTAGGTCACGGACGGTGGCCAAGCCCAGAGGACCTAGCCGCTGTTTGTTGAACTTCGCGAGGCCCTCGTAAGAGACGTCGAGATGGGGGACATCGGATAATGTCAGCTCTTGCGGGTGATATCTTAGCCTCCCGATGGCCTCAAGCAGCAAGTGCTCGTAGTTCTGGATCCATTGCGAGATCCGTCCCTGATCCTTCGAGAAACGGCTGTACAGGAACTTCACTTTCGCGCTTCCTTGGTCGACCATGGCGCTGACTTCGAAAAGCGCAATACGTCCAACTTTGGACCCGATGTCCGATGTCTTCGATGCGAGCGTCCTGCCGGGGATCGCGAGTTGTTCCATCACTCCATTGTCGCGCTCCAGATGTTGCAGGGATCCGGCATAACTAAATATGACCTCGAACGGCCAGTCCTGAGTAAAGACTTCCCTCCCGTTGCTGTAAAAGCGTGAGGCAAAATATTGCGCGCCGCGCGTTGGGATAAATCGCCGAGTATCTTTGAGGCGACGCAGAACGCTGATAAAGTCGTCAGTGGTATCAACCTTTTGGCTTATCGGGCAGAGTGATGTGAACCACGCCACTGTCTCAGAAATGTCGACATCGCGGCTGTAGGGGTCTCTCCCGTGCTCTTGGTTCCATACAACTGGGACAGGTCTGTCGGGGAAGGTCTGGGCGAAAGATAGCATGAGGGCGGCGAGGTAAATGTCAACAGAATCGGTTTTGAAGACCTGATTGCACGAGCTCTGCAGCAGTGAGGTAAGCTCTTGGCTAAGAGTGAAGCTCACCTCTACTGCATCGCCATAGTGGTTAGGGACATCATGAAGACCCCAGTACGAGTAATCGCCTGGCTGAACGGGGAACGGAACAAGATCTCTCGGTTCCACTCCCTGGACCGATGCCTTTTGGATGTCCACCCACTTGTAGAAGGGCATCGACCTCTGAGACAGCAAGCTTCCGTTCTCCAGTAACTCGTCAAGATCGTGGATGATAATCCGCCAGGACGTAAGGTCAACAGCGAGGTGGTGGGCGGCGAGATAGACCATGTGTTGGCCATCGTGCGTGGTGAGATGATCAACTGCGAAGGTTGGTCCTGTTTCAATGTTGATGGACATTTGTGTGTTCTCGATGATGGTGATCAGCTCGCGTTCGGACGATATCGTCGTGTGACAAAGACTGTACGAGCTAGACACTTCAGGCAATATCCTCTGCACCCATCCTTGAAGACCGCGGCTGAAACGAGACCTCAACATGGGATGATGGCCCACCACAGCCTCCATCGCGGCTTCGATGTCCTCAACGGTGAATTCCTTCTTGAACCTAAGTAGTAGACTTTGGTTGAAGCGGTAGCCGCCGTCGGTGGAGGCTCTGCGCTCAAGATCCCCTCCCATGGCAGTATGGAAGTAGAGGTGCTGCATGGGTGACAGGTCGAAGCAATCCGACGTCTCGTCGTCCCACTTGTGGGCCAGCCCGCCCCGCGACGCCGCAAGCTCAGCGAGCTCTGAAAGGGTTGGGGTCTCCAGAACCTCTGTACTGCTAAGGTAGATTGACTCGTGCTTGCATCGTGCTACTAGCTCCATCGCCGTCATCTCATCGCCTCCGAGCTGGCTGAAGGACAGGTTCACCCCGATTTGAGACTGAGGCAAATCCAATACCTTGCTAACCAGCCTTTGGAGGGATTTTTCCATCCCTGTTGTAGCAGGCTGCAGGGGCTCTTGGTTCTCGAGGCTCAGAGCCTGTTGCAAGACATCGTTGTTGATATTCTGGGCCCATGTTCGCAGACGCCTCGAGTCAACATCGCCAGACTCGGTCAGCGGCATCCCATCCAAGACAAGCCAGACATCGGGTATGGAATCGGGTGGCAGGAGGGTTTGCGCCGCCTTCTTAAGCGCGATAACTTGCGTCCCGGCGAAGAGGACGTGTGATTGAGGGATCAGATTGATCGGGGTAGCAGCTGGTTTGTCCTCGGCGGACAGGGTTCCAGTCAGTGTAAAGAGCGCAACCAGCCTCCCCTCCAGTAGACCTGCCTTGGGCCGCACCGTTGCGATTCTCGCCACGGCGCTCTGTGCTCCCAAGGCCTGTTCAATATCTGTCCGTTGTCCGTTCGAAACCGCGCTGCCTTGGCTCGATGTGCGGGAGTGCGCGTTGGCGTTCCCCGGGGATAGCTGACCAGACGGGTGCATTCCCAGCGGGGCGATCATGACTTGCTCGACGGGCTCGACGGTATCGATCGGTCGGGATTGTCGGGCGCACGGGGTGGCGCGTTGCGGGAGCTCGGAGAGAGTCGCGCATCGTAGAATATCGTCTATCTTCACATCTAACCCCCTGTCCAGACACGTTTCCCTGACTTTTGCAGCGCTTTCCTCATCTCCTCCCAGCTCCCTGAAAGAATCATGTGGGCGCACTCTGCGGTTATCCAGACCAAGCACTGCGGCAATGGCAGTCAGCAGCTGCGTTTCGGCGGAATCGCTCTTTAGCGGCCACGATTTGGCTGCGCCGAGCGGGATGCCCGCGGGAGTCGGCGCGGCAGCCATGCGGACAGCGGACCCGACAATAAGGTCGGTGATATATAAAGGAACGAAACAAATAGGGTATCAATATAAGACGGAAGAAACAAAGGGCGGCAGAGGATCGCTCAATCGCTGGGCCGCATCGCAGAACGGATCGTTCGGTCAACACAAGCTTCGAGTCGCATTCGTTTGGCACAGCATGGGGGCCGGCCTCGGGGGATCGGATTTGGAGGGTTCGCGCTCGAGGACTCGACGTTGGCAAAGGCGGGGAAGTCGCGATCGAGGGTGCGAGTGCGAGGTTTCGAAGTGGAGCACGCCGTGGCAAGAGCGAGCAAGAGGGGCCAAAGGAGTTGTGGTTAACAGTGGCAGCTTCACCAACATGTATCAGATGTGCTGGCCGCAGGGCTGCAGGCCAACCGCACGCAGGAAACGGTCTTGATCTGAGCGGCCGCGCCGCCCCAGACAATCTTGGCACTTTTGGCGATGGGGGGGCTCAAGGGGGGCGGCATGGCGGGAGGGGTGGGACAGGGAGCCTTGTGTGGCTTCCAGGCATCGAATTGAAGCGCCCAATCACAGCCCAGGCGGGACTGGGCTGAGCCTCCGGTCTGCATGAGCCCTGGCCCTAGGCTGATCGCGATTCTCGCAAGCTGGCGGGCACTGGCTAGAATCTAGACAGCCGCGAGTCTGGCGAAGGGTGGCCGCAACGAGGTGCTCCCGCTGGAGCTCGGAGAGAAATTAGCCTTGCCTCTGGGCCGGCAGCGAAGGCAGCAAAATTAGGACTGGCGTACAGGAAAATTAATGCTAGCTGTTGCCGTGCAGCTGCCGCTAGAATAGCTAGGAACGTCCGGTCAGACTGTATTTTGCTCAACTTCCAGCGGTGCGCGAATTGAGTTTGACCAGCGGTGAGCGAACCTGCCAGGACCGTAGGACCGTCTGCCCCTCCCAGGAGCTTGCGCCAGGCCGTCATGCTAGTGAACCCAACCTTGGAAGACTCGCCGAGTCAACGGGAAACCTGAACTCCTGGATCGCTTTGCGCTCCATGCGCACAAGAACTTGGGGTCGTGGCGAAGCCATGTCCAAATTGGGCTTTAAAAAGCAGCGCCTAACTAAATACGGCGTAGCGTTCGCGGCTGGCGGCAGTTTCACTGGGTGGGCCGCCTGGGCGCCTGGCCCAATGACACCGCAGTTGACGTCTCCGAATTTTGTGGCAGGTCCCACGTCCGGCATCATCGTTGGAGCCAGCAGTTGCCCCGCAGATCCAGCAGTCAAATGCTAAACGGCATTTTCACATGGCGCCACAAGAACTCGAACCGAGGACGACAACACGATCACGACGGGGGCCGATGTGCTTGCTCTTGTCAGATTGGATAAATCGCTCAGCGCTCTCCGCGCTTCTCCCACTGGACGGCTCGGGTAGGGTGGTGCCTCGCTATTGCTTCCATTGAGATTTGGAAAATCCGGGCACGCAAATACAGGGAACGGGACACTGCAGGATCGGCAACCCAGCGAGGACAGCGCTCCGAAGCTTCACTACATGAGGGACAGTGTGCACTGCTTCTGAGCTTCAGACGCCGTCCTGCCCGGAAAGCTGCGTCCGCCCCTCTGGTCTCTAGATCACGTCCATCTCCGACTGGTGTGGTGTGCGCGCACTCAACTTGGAGAGAGCCGAAGGGCTGAGGCGTTGCAACCCGAGATGCGCTTGCAACTGCACGGCACCTCAACCGTGTGGCGTAGCAGTAGGTCCCGAACCGCCGCCCAGCCTCTGGCGATGAGAGCATGCGGGAAGCTGACCTCGGCAGTTGGGCCGATGCTGTAATGCACAGTCACTTTCCGCCTTCGACATTCCACGGAGCGTCTCACATTACACAGTGTTGACCAGAATTGGCTCAATACAAGCGAGCTTCTTTTTTAGCTTTGCGCTGCACCAATGTTCCAACACTGCGGGACCCGACCTCGTACGGATCCATACGGCACGGGCTTCCATCTGTCACTTCGGCCATGCACTTGGGCCACGCCACGCGTCTTGACCCTGCTTGACATTGGCATTCACCTTCGCTGGGTCCTGGTTTCCCTCGTCCTCGAGTTTTCTTTCTCTGCAGTTTGAGTATCGTAGGGTTCGCGATGGGATCATTGAGAGTGCAACCCCAGCACTCGTAGCCGGATTGGAACCGGGATTTAGCCTCTTGCAGCGCCTCGATTTCGATACCTGCGTTGCTATTCACGTCCTCCCGATCAGAGCCGCGACGCTCGCTTGTTGAGGCCTATTACGGATGGGCTCGATTAACCGCGCATGATATTAGCGCGAAACATTGAGCGACCGCCGACCTGCCAGGCCAGGAGCGAAGTCGGTCAGCCCCTAGCACACAGGGTTGGGGCCAGACGCACCTCAGTCGCCGCCAAGCAGACGATAGAAATGTGGACGCCGTGTAGAGAATGCAGCCCCCGCACGGCGACGGCGTTCCCAGGGGCATCTCGGCCGTCGACTACTCGAGCGGATTGCAGACGAGGGTTCGGCTTGAAAATTGCACGATGGACATGCGGGGATTCAATGGTTGAGTCTGCAACCCAAGTCTGACGGATGATGGAGAGCAAGTGCTCCTGTCAGCACACCCCCAGTCATCCACCCGCGGGAAACCCCAAAACCCCAAACCAAGTTCTTGTGCGACCAACTTTCCCGCTGGGGCAAAAAATTGAAGGTCGTGCCCGGAATCGAACCGGGGTTGCCGGAATGCAATATCAGAATCCGAAGTGATGACCGCTACACTACACAACCGATGGGTTTTAGATGTGTGCTGGGCAAGAAATCCCACTCATCGATGCCCTAGGAAAAAGGCCGCACGCAACTAGATGCCGCTGGAACCCACGACAGTGCTGTTCAACACACATAGCCATGGCTATTTCCACTCCAAACTCCCGCAATTCAGCATTTCTCCATGAAGCACAAGAGTTGCGCTTGCCAAAGATTCGGCACATCCCCGACCAAGCATCAAGAAAGGGGCATCAGAAAGGGGCACTTGACAGCTCAAACAACATCAGCAGCAGCAGCGCCATTAACAAATCCATCATGCTGCAAGCAAAACACTGAATTACTACCTATCCCACGAATCTACAGATAATCTTCCCTCTAAACCACAACCGTGCTCCCAAACGCCCTCGCCCCCCTTGCTAACCCTGCCATCCCATCCTTATCCACCCCAAACCTCACTCTCAATCCCCCAAGCTCACTCGGCAAATACAGCTTCGCCGCATCCGTCGCCGCCTGCTCCCGAAGATACCTCGTCTGCGCGCTCTTCAACACCTCTCCCACGCCCATCATACGCATCACGGGAATTCCCTCCCGCTTGTGCACCACACCACTCCACGTCCCTACCGCTAAAGCGATTGCTAGGACTAGCACGGGGAGGATCACCAGGAGGAGAGCCCTAGAGGGGGACAGTTTCTTTGTTGGGACGGCGGTGGTTAGTATTGTTGGGGGAGGGGAAGTAGTTCCGAGAGGGGGAGTTGATGATGTTTGGGCGAGGGCGCCGATGGCGAGGCGGATGAAGGCGGTTAGACCGGAGGTGGTCCAGGCGTTGGTTGTCCCGGAGAGGGGAGAGATGGAAGAGTCGGTGAATGCTGTGGCGCGGCCGGTTGTGGTGGAGTTGGTGAACATGGGCTGGGTGCCGTCGACGCTGGGGGCGGCGAGGAGGGGGGAGATGGTGAACCAGAGGAGGAGCTCGTTGAGAGCCGTGTTGTTGGGGGTGGTGCTGAGGCGGAGGCTGGAAATGGAGGAGAGTGTTGGGAATGGAGTGGTGGGAGAGGTTGCGTCTCCGACGGTGAGGATGTCGTCGAGCGCGGTGATCTCGATATTGCACACGATGGCGGATGCGCCGGCGATGTCGGGGTGGAGGAGGGGCGTCCAGAGACCGCCTTCGATGGTGCCGTTGAGAGCGGCGAAGACGAGGGTCGTGCGGGTGCTTTGCGGGGAGGGGAAGGCGAAGTCGTCGGCCCAGAGCGTGAGTTGCGGGTAGCCGCGGAACCAGACCTCGGCGCTACTGTTTTTGTCGCCGGGATGGCTGGAGTTGCTGTTGGTGCGCGTCATGTTGGTCATGAAGGCGTTCCAGGACAGGCCGTCCTTTTGGAGCTGCTGGATCTTGTGCGGGGCGCAGGAGATGGTTGTTTCGAGGCGGATGGCGTTGGCGGAGAAGTCGCCGCGCTGGCTGAGGGTCTCGCGGTCGACGTACCAGTCGCGGTAGGCTGGGAGCGGCTCGGAGGACGTGTCGGTCGACCACGCGTGGTACTCGGCGAGAACACCGGCGATGACCGAGGTGGGAGGGTCGGTCTGCGCGTATTGCTCGCTGATGCCCCCCGCCGCGGTGTAGTTGCTCTCGAGCACCATGGACTGCCAGGTTGGAGTGTACGCGAAGCCAACGAGAGGCGCGGATGCAAGAGGGATCAGGGTCGACGCTATGGCTGCCAGCAGCACGAGTCCTGCCGCCAACCGCCGTACCGACATGGCTGCCAAAGGCGCCGACAAGATTGACCCCCTGGTAGTCGACAAGAACGCCTCGAGCTCCCTGATGGAGAACGATTGCCGAGTCAGCACCGGCCAGATTGCCGCCTCACATAGTGCCAACGCCACATATGCCAAGCTCGCAACGCCGATGAAGTAGATGAGGGTGATGATCCCCTGGACCGTCGGGAGATTTTCGACCGTCCAGCTGTCTGCCGGGTCGCAACTCGTCGCCCAGGATGGGCAATCAAGAGCCTTTCTTCCGAGCGTGCTGGTGTACACAATGGCGACGATGACGAAGATGGCGCCAGCGCCAACTGCTGCAAGGAGAGAGAGATGCGTCGCCAGGAACGCCCACCACCCAAGACGTCGCGGGGACTGGGCGCCTAGGACGAAGTCGTGGTCCGAGGCAAGGCGTCTGACCTCGCGGGCGGTAGGGGAGGCCATGACACCGAGCCCGATGTCTCCGTACGGGAGGGTTGAGCGATCGGGGTCGAACTCCTCCTTGAAGATGGACTTGTGCGATCGGCTGCGGTTGAGGGACGGGAGACTCGATGACAAGAACATGGGGCCAATGTTTGCAGGGGATCCTCAACGAACTCTCACAACAAATCGCTGGTAAATTGCTATCATGCTCAAACACTCAGCGGTCGACGTGCACATATCGCAGGCTTTACGTCAACATCATGGGCGAGCGCGTTTATCATGGCCTTCAAATACGACCTGACTTGTCGACGCCCTATCTCGGGGTCTTTTTTCGTCGATTGACCGACTCCAGCTACGTGGCGGGGGCTCTCCAATGACAGGGCCAGCAGCTGCTGCAAGGCCAGTTGTTGCGGCCCACATGCACCGCCCGATTCTGTCAATGTCCATCGGCGACTGTTGGGCATGATGCACACCTGTTCCTCGCTCAGGTTGTTTCGAAACAGAACGCAAGATCTGCTGCCGTGTCGCATCCCGTTGCCAATGATGTCGGTGGTTGGGGCTACCAGGTCGGTGATGCCCAATAGGGCCCGCGCGGCATGTCTTCCAGGTCCCGCATTGCCGCCATTGGTGCCAGAGACGCAACCTGAATGGCGATTGTGGCCCCATGACTTGACACTCGTTATCTCAAGGCAAATCCAGGGCTGGGGACTCAATCACCACGGCGACGGTTCGAGCATGTGTTCAGAGAAAATTGAGGCGGCTACGAAGTACATCCGGCCCCTTTTATTCGCAAGTGGGTCTGTCCTGTCCTCCCAGCCCCTGAGCCAAGAAAACAAAAGAACAACCACAAACATCCCAACTCTACAAAAGCAAACCCAATTCGAACAAAGCTTCGCCGACAATGGAAAATTGAATTGAGAAAAGAAAGAGAAAAACTAGGAGCCATCACCCCACAATTTTGGCCACAATCCTCTCACTCAGTGCCACCAGCGAACTCGCATTCACAATCTCCAGCGTCGTCAGCTCTGCCCCCAGCGTCATGCGCACCCAATTCCTAATTTCCACCGCCGCCAGCGAGTCCAATCCATACGTCGCCAACGGCCTCGCCGACTCAATGGGCTCTGCCAGCCGCAGAGTCTTTGTGAAGTGCTTGTTCGTAATCTCAATTGCGGCCGCCACCACCGCAGCAGGGTCGGTAGTTCCTTTAGCCTTAGCGAGAAGGAGGAACGCCTGGATCTCCCGGGCGCCGTCACCGCTGCTGGAACCGCCGCTACCAGCAGTTGCTGCGCCGGCGCGGACGAATAGAGGGGCAAAGCGTGCGTCGCGTGCAAGGGCTGACTCGTCGGGCTGCGGCACGGGGATTCCCGTGATGAGCTGCGCGGTGCTGGCTGGGTTGAGCACGTGGGACGGGCCCTGCTGCTGGTAGATGGAGTATTCGAGGATTCGCCGTAAGAGACCCTCGTTGATGCCGGTCCAGATGCTGGTGTCGAGGTTCTGTTGGAGGCCGTCGTGATCGTGGATGTAGCCGATGTCTTCGATTACGCCGAGGTCGACGGAGTTTGCGGCGAGATTAAGGCCTTGGCGGTATCTGGGGGTGACGACGGTTGTTAGCGTTGTTATGGGGGGTTTATGGAGAGGGGGGGACTTACACGGCAAAGGCATCGAGGACGGCGTTGCCGGCGGCGTAGTTGGCTTGTCCCTTTTGGCCGACTACGCCGGAGATGCTTGATAGCAGGGTGAAGAAGCCGAGCTGGAGGTTTTGCTCGAGCGCGGTGTTGTGGAGGTTCCATGTTCCTTGGAGCTTGCAGGCAAGCGCGCCGTGGTACTCGTCGATGGTCATGGAGCCAAAGGTACGATCCTAGCAAGACTGTTAGCTTTAATGGCGCACCAAGCAAAGAGGGGCGGGACAGTGTCATACCCTCAGGACCATGGCTCCCTGGACGATACCGCCGATAGGCACGGCGGTTTCCTTGAAGATTCGCCGAACGTCCTCGGTGTTGGCTACATCACCTTGCAACAGGTCTATATGGGCCCCCAAAGCTCTGACATTCTTGACCACGCCTTGCGACTTGTCGTCGCCGTGGCCACTTCGGGACAGGACGGAAATGTACTTGGCGCCATTCTTGGCCAGATGCACGGCCAAACTACCGCAAAGGCCCTTCAGCCCGCCGATGATGAGGTAGCTGACGTCTTGCCGCAGGGAAGTCCGTAGGGCTCGTGCAGATGGTCGGACCGGGACTTCGATCTTTGCGTCTAGTCCGTTGGTCACGACGAGCTTTCCGATATGCTTGCCTCCTCGCAATACGCGGAATGCGGCTGGGACGTCGTCGAACGAGAACGTTGTGATCGGGGCGATGGGCTTGACGTGGCCTTTGCTGATCAGCTGGAAGAGGTGGGCGAGGATTCTGTGACAGCTGTTAGTGAAGTTGACCAAAGAACTTCGAAATAAGCACTTACTCGGCAATTAAGGTATCCGAGATCTCCCGATACGAAAAGTCCAGCGCCCGGAACGACGCATTTCGACCGAAGGGCTCCATAGACAGACTGTTGCGGTCCAAGATGTCCTTCTTGCCAATCTCCACCATGGTGCCACCGTCGGCAATGATGCGCCAGGACTCCTCGAGCAGATCACCCGTCAAGGAGTTCAGGATCACATCGACGCCAGCACCGTTGGTGATGGCGAGAATCTGGCGCGCAAACTCGGTGTTTCGAGACGAGAAGATGTGGTCGTCGGGAATGCCGAACGTGTTCTTGAGGAAATCCCGCTTCTCTTGGGTACCGACCGTCACGAATACCTGGTTTGGACAGGAACGTTAGCAAAAAAAAAAACACAAACACCTCGAAGCGGATGGTCAGCACGCACCTCTGCGCTGACATACTGCGCCAGCTGTATAGACGCAATCCCCACACCCCCCGAAGCCGAATGGATCAACACACTCCTCCTCCTCCCTCCTTTATCCAACCCCGCCAGGTTAAACAGCGAATACATCGACGTCAAATACACCGCCGGCAGCGTCGCCGCCTCCTCAAACGACATCCCCTCCGGCAGCGCATGCGTCCTCTCCGTCGTCACCACAATCCGATTTGCAAACGTCCCCTTCTCAAACACCACCACCCGCTGTCCCACGCTGAACCCAGTCACATCCCCCGCTACTCTCCTTACAACACCCGCGCCCTCGAGGCCAAGCAGGTGCTCATTTTCGGGTACAATCCCCATCGTCACCGCCACATCCTTGAAGTTCAATCCGGCGGCGTACAGCTCGACTTCAACCGTGTTAGGCGGCAGGGGGATATCCCCGCTCGACACCTCGCTGTACGCCAATGAGTCGATATTCCCCAGCTGCTCTGCGCGCAGGCGGATCGTGTGCTCGCTCTCATGGATTTTCACCGGCCTGGCAGCCCTACCCTGGCCAGCAGAGTCTTCGTTCCGGGCGGTGTTGACGCCCTCGTCGGGGAGGACGCGGCTGATGTGGATTACGCCACTGCGCTCGACGTACTCGGTTTCGTTCTGCGTGGTCTTGACGGGCTCCAGGAGGAGGCGCAGCGCGGTGTCGATGGCGGTGTGGGTGGTTGGGGTGGAGAGAGACTCGACGTCTAGTGTGAGGAGTTGCAGGGCGGGCTCTTCGGCGCGCAGGACGCGGAGGAGGCCCTGAGCGGCGGCGGCGGTGGGGTTGGTGACACTGAGCTGGGCGCCCTGGGTGACCCAGAGGATGTTGTTCTCGTTGCGGATGAGGGTTTGCAGGGCCTGCCATTGGGTGGCGTCGGTTGCCTCGAGGATGCTGTTGTCGAGTTCGTTTAGCAGCAGGATGTTACTCTTTGGGGGGAGGTCTTCTAGGGTGTTGGGGTTGTGCCCTTGGAAGACCCAACCCCTTTCTTGCAGTGCTGCCTTTGCGGCTGCGGCGGCGGTGCCTTCCACGGCGAGGTTGACGATGTGGATTGTCTTGCTGGCGATGCCGTTGGTCAGGGCGAGAGGGGTCTTCTGGGCGAGGAAGTAGTTGTCTGAGTTGGCAACGAGCCGTTGGATGGTGCCGAAGCCAGACTCTGCGAGGGAACCCTTGATGTTGGCCTTGGTATCAGCAGCCTCTGGGGTCTCGGCCTTGACGAACAGGGCGTATCCCCGGCTGGACAACAGACCCAATACGTGGCGTGCAGCGGCCTTGATCGCATCTCCCTGCACCGCACCCGAGGTCTTGACAATTACCAAGTCGAAGTCCTGTTCCGTCGAGGCAAATTCCGCACGGGTGAGATCGGCAAGCGTGAAAGTCGAGCTATCACCTCTGGCCGCATGCTTGTCCTGCAAGCTGAGCAAAACCGTTGGGTTATTGGTGAGGAAGTGGTATCCCCTGTATGCAGCGCGTATGGCCTTGGAATCTTCTTCGAACCACAGAGTTGACTCATCGGCGTCGTCCAGGTTGATCTCGGCGACCTTGAGGGTCGGGAACTTGTGCGCTATCAAGTCGATTGTCTCCTGGGCTTTGTTCACATCATCGCTGCTGAGTTGGTGCTGGAGCTGCCCTTCGGCAAGCAAAGTAACATCAGGCTTCCACTCGAGACGGGCGTACGGGTGCGTCGTGTACACATCCCCGCGGGTCTGCAGCTGGTGGTAGCGCAGCCCCTTGAGCTCGAACAGCAGCGCGCCGTCTGTGGGCGAGAAGACCTGGCACGATGACGAGTAGTTCTTCTTGCTCTCCTTGCGGCCGACGCCGAGATACTCGGACGTGGCTACCGAGATGCCCTGGGGAACGACTACACCCTCACGCTGGTGGTAGATGGTGATGCTGTCGACAACGGCCGGCACGAGCACCGCGTCGATGCTGCTGCGATCGCCGTGCCACAGCGAGGGCGCCACCGACTGAAACGCGCCGTCCATGTTGGCTGGGTGGATCGGGTAGTGCGACTGAGTCCACGTCGACGGAGGCGGCTCCAGTGACACCACCGAGCGACTGGCCAGCGCTCCCACGGTAGACTCCACCTCGAGATGCTTCTGGAAATCAGCTCCGAAGTTATAACCCGCGTCCTGCATGGCTTTGTACCACAGCCGTCCAGGTGTCGGGTACCGCAGCGGTTCCAGCGCCCCCTCAGGGGTAACCGCATCGGCGAAATCCGTCTCAATCCTCACAAACCCCGTGCTGTTCTCAGCCCACACCCCCTGATCGTTCAGCGACGACACCTTGTACTCGAACCACGACTTGCTCGACCGTGGAAGCGGCGTGAGCACAAAGTTGATCTTCTGCTCCGTCTTCTCGTCCAGCACCAACGCCCGCGGGAACTTGAGGTCCCGCAGCTTAAACCGATACCGCTCTGGCACCTTGCCCTCCCACACGGTTGCCGACGTCGCCTGGAAGACAGCCTCCACCGCCATGGCCACGTATGCCGCGCCAGGGAAGATGATGTCGGTTCCCATCTTGTGGTCCTTGATCCAGGGGACGTCGGCCAGTCGCAGCGTTTTCTTCCAGGTCGGCGACTGCCACGGCGAGCTGAGAACCTTGGTGCCGAGCAGGTCGTGGTGCACGAACTTGCGGAAGCGCCAGTCCTTGCTGGCCTCGCTCTCTTGCCAGTACTTCTTGGTGTGGTTCCACGCGTAGTTGGGCAGGTCGATGATGACCGACGGCCGCTCTTCGGTGGTGGTTTCGTCCTTGTTGACCTGCTCGAGCTTGACGGGGCTGCCTGCGATGAAAAGCTTGCCGGCGGTATCGTACAGCGACAGCAAGGTGCTAGACCCGCGCTTGGCGGTGGACATGTACTGGATGCTGGTGCCTTCTCCGGGGAGGGTCTGCTTGATCTGGCTGACCGGGCCGGCCAGCGCGTTGCTGGGGCCGATCTCGACGAGGAAGTCTGCGCCGGTCTTGCCCGAGAGCAGCGCCGTGGTGGCCTGCGCAAAACGGACGGGGGACACCATGTTGGCCTTCCAGTAAGACGCGTCCACGGGCGTGTCCAGCGGGGTGCCGGTGACCGACGAGAACATGACGACGCCGTTGCCGTTGGTTCCGTGTCCGTGGCTCTTCCAGCTGACGTTCTCAAGCAGCAGGGTTTCGTAGTGCTCGCCAATCTCGGCCATGTGGCTCGAGTGGTACGCGAGACTGACCTGCAAGAGCCGAGCAAAGTGGCCGTCCTTCTGAAGCCTCTCTTTGGTCTTCTCCAGGGCAGACACTGTGCCAGACAACGTCACGCTGCTGGGGCTGTTGTAGCATGCAACCTCAACCGGGTCTTCTCCCTCGATATATTTCTGCGCTGTCTCAGCGCCAACACCGACCGCCAGCATCCCCACGGCCGCGCTGGAAGCCAGGTTTGTATTCTTGGCGGCAAGACCGCGCAGGTACGCAATCCTGATGGCATCCTCCTCGCTCAGCAGACCCGCTGCCGCAGCCGCGGCGATTTCTCCCGAGGAATGGCCCACCACGCTCTGGGCTTCGACCCCCCAGCTTTTGAGGACCGCTAGAGTCGCTAGCTGCAGGGCCGTGACCAGCGGCTGGGAGAACTCGGGCAGACGCAGGTGCTCGGGGCTGCGTGCTTCAGACAGTTCAGCGACAAGCGACCATTTCGGCGGCACGGCCAGCGAGTGCAGCGCCTTGTCCAGCCGCTCGAGCACACGTCTGGCGCTGGGGAAGTTGGCGATGAGGTCTTTGCCCATCTGCGGCCACTGGGCACCCTGGCCGGTGAAGACGAAGGCGATGCGGGGCGCGTCCGAGTTCTTCTTGCCGAGAGTGAAGTTGTCCTTGGCGATGTCGGTGGTCTTGGTCACCACCGCGAAGCCCCGGCGGTAGTGGCGGGTGCG
>Ga0247758_1001001_pt1 | contig 23491 bp, 20 predicted proteins | sample UWRJL156409C4_FD_180950 | JGI IMG/M metagenome (GOLD analysis project Ga0247758, IMG submission 180950) | Plant litter microbial communities from Arlington Agricultural Research Station in Wisconsin, United States - UWRJ-L156-409C-4 | ecosystem: Environmental > Terrestrial > Plant litter >... | reverse complement strand
CCCCCGCAAGGGCAAGTACGGGGCGGACGGCAAGCCGCGAGCCATTCCCGGTCACAACATGCCGCTCGTCGGCCTCGGCGTGATCATCCTGTGGCTCGGCTGGTTCGGGTTCAACGGTGGCTCGACCCTCGGCACGTCGGACAACGCCTTCGCGTCCGTCGTCTCGGTGACGAACCTCGGTGCCGCCGGTGGCGTCATCGGCGCCGTGATCGCGCTCGGTCTCACGCTCAAGAAGATGGACGTCGGCATGATCGGCAACGGTGCCATCGCTGGCCTCGTCGCCATCACGGCCCCGTCCGGCTACGTCGAGTTCTGGGCCGCTCCGATCATCGGCCTCGTCGGTGGCCTCATCGTCGTGTTCGGCGTGCTGGCGATCGACAAGCTCATCGACGATCCGATCGGCGCCACGTCGGCGCACGGTCTGGCCGGCATCTGGGGCACGTTGGCGTGCGGCATCTTCGCGTCGCCGCGTCTCGTGGAGTCGGTGGGCATCGGCGATCCGGGCCTCTGGTACAGCGGGAGCTTCAAGCAGCTGGGCTACCAGGCCCTCGCGGTCATCATCGTGTTCGCGGTCGTCTTCATCCTGTCCTACCTCACCTTCTTCATCATCAAGAAGACGGTCGGACTGCGCGTGAGCGACCAAGAGGAGGATGCTGGGCTGGACATCAGTGAGCACGGCATGTACGGGTACCCGGAGCAGTTCATCCCGGCGCCCGAACTTATCGGCTACGGCGCAGCACCGACCACGAAGGAGGCAACGGCATGAAGATGGTTGTGGCATACATTCGCCACGAGGCTTTCGAGCCGATCCGCACGGAGCTCTTGGAGCTCGGGTTCCCGTCCATCAGCGTCACCGAGGTGAAGGGCTCCGGCCGCCAGCGCGGCATCACGGAGCACTACCGCGGGGCGACGGTGACGAACTACCTGCGACCCAAGATCAAGCTCGAATGCGTCGTCGCGGCGGGTGACGTCGGCACGGTCGTCGACACCGTCCTCAAGCACGCCCGCACGGGTGCCGTCGGCGACGGCAAGGTGTTCATCCTGCCGGTCGAGGAGTCGTACCGCATCCGCACCGGCGAGTCCGGTGACGAGACGCTCCAGCTGCATCCCGACGCTTCGTCGGAGAACGGATAGCGATGGCGATGGTCGAGGCGGTGCCGCCCGACAAGGGGAATCCCGCCTCGACCCCGCCGGTTCCGGCCGTGCCCGTGGGCCTCGTCGAGCGCCTGCGGGCCGTCCACCTGCAGATGGTGGAAGCGGTGCTCGGCGGTGAGGGGCTCGGCACGGTCGCCACCCTCGCCGCCGACGCCGTCGGCGCCCCCGTGGCGATCTGCGTCCCCCGCCTGGGGATCAGCGCGGCGTCGCCCGACGCCCCGCCGGCGATCGTCGACGAGGTCGCCCACTACGTCGGGGACCGGACTCGCGACCGCCCGGCCGAGGTGCCGAGCGCGCTCCAGTCCGAGATCCCCATCACCTCCGGCGACGAGGTCGTCGGGGCGGTCGTGCTGTTGACCGGCCGCGAGCCGGCCGCGCCCGAGGCCGCCGAGTTCCTGCATCTTGCCGCCGTCGCCTCGCTCACCGAGGTGGCGATCGAAGAGGCCCGCGAGGAGGTCGAGCAGAACCTGCGCGGCTCCTTCCTCGAGGACCTGCGTTCCCGACCGGACCTGGAGCCGCGCGAGATCGTGCGCCGCGCCGGCCGGCTCGGCTGCGACCTGTCGCGGGGCGCCGTCGTGCTCTGCGCCGAGCTGACCACCGACCGGCCCCGCCACGTGGTCGCCACGATCTGCGGGGAGTACCCGGGCGCGCTGGCCCAGCACATGGACGGCGCGGCGCCCCCGCCCGGCGGCGCCGCGAGCCCCGCGGGCCGCGTCTACGCGCTGCTGCCCGCCGCGGGCGGCGACGAGGCGCCCGAGGCGACGCTGGAGGCCGCCCGGCGGCTGGCCGGCCGCCTGCAGCGCCACGGCACCGTCGGTCTCTCCTCCTTCTACACCGATCCTGGCGAGTTCGGCCGGGCCATCCAGGAGGCCGAGCTGGTGCTCGACGTCCTGCGCCAGTCCGACGGCATGGGGGGCAACCCCATCCAGGACATCGGCACCGGCACCTACCGGCTGCTCTTCCGCGTGCTGGCCTCGCACCCCGAGGAGGTCCGGTCCTTCTACGAGGACACCGTGGCCCCGCTCGTGCGGTACGACGAGCAGTACCGGACCGACCTGGTCGGCACGCTCGAGGCCTACCTGGACCAGAACTGCAACATGAACGCCACGGCGGCGGCGATCTACGCCCACCGCCACACCGTCGCCTACCGCCTCGACCGGGTGCGGGAGCTGACGGCGCTCGACCCGATGCTCTCGGAGGATCGGGAGCGGCTGGGCCTCGGCCTCAAGGCGTATCGCATCATCGCGCCGCGCCTCCCGCGGTAGTCGCCAGCGCCCGTGCGGGATCCCGGCATGACCGACGACGAAGCCTCACCCTCTACTTCAGGGTGAGAGAGGGGGCCTAGTTGTCGTCCTCGGACGAGTCGCCGACGGAACCGGTCACGACGACCTCGCCCGTCTTGGGGTCCACCGCGGTCAGCGAGGCGTCGCCGTCGATGTCCACCTTGATCTTGCCCTCCGGCTCCCCGCCGTCGGCCAGCTCGGCCGTCGACTTGCCGTAGAGGGAGGCGTCCACGCGGTAGCGCACGGTGTGCTTGCCGGCCTGCATGGGGGTGACGCGCCACGTGAAGGTCTTGGACTGGCCCTTGGGCAGCGGCCCGAGCGCGTACGTGTTGACCAGCGCGGTCACGCCGCCGAACGGCGGGTGGTCGACGATCCACACGGCCTGCTGCGGATCGGCCTCCCCGACCTGCGTGGAACGGTCGTAGAAGCCGTCGACCGTCGCGGTGAGGTTGGGGATCGTCTCCGTGGACCGGTTGACGACCCGCAGCGAGAACGTCTGGTTCTCCGCGAGCGACTGCTTCTTGGGGAACGTCGCGGTCATGTCGACCTTGAACGTGCCCGAGGTCTCGTTGGCGTCCTGCTGCTCGCCGCCGCCTCCGCACGCCGAGATGACCACGGCGCTCGCAAGGAGGGCCGTGCCGAAAGCAGCGCGCGCCGTGAGCGCGTGAATAGAGCTCCTCCTCACGGCGGCGAACGTACCACAAGAGGGGGTCGACGGCGGTCGCACCGGACACGGCGACGCCCATGGATCGACATCCGATCCACGACTTGATGGCATGGGTCCGCCGGTTCACGTAGGCTCCGGGCCGTGGCCCACCGTCGGGGTGAGCCGCTCGGGAGATTCTGAGGAGGGAGGACCGTGGTACGCAACACCGCCGATCGCGCGTTTCTTCCGGCGAAGAACGTGCTGGAAGAGGTCGGGGACATGATGATCCTGACCGGCAAGACCATGCTGTCGGCGATCCGTCCTCCGTACCCGTACGGCGGGGAGTTCGTCTCCCAGTTCCTCTTCGCCATGCGCCTGTGCTGGTTCCCGCTGATCGTCTCGACGGTCGCGTTCGGCTACGGCGCCCCCGGCCTGCAGGCCGCCAACTTCCTCGTGCTGTTCGGCGCGCTGGACCGGCTGGGCGGCTTCTTCGTCCTCGCGTCCATCCGCGAGTTCGCCCCCTTCGTGGTCGCGATCGTTCTCGCGGGCGTCGCGGGCACCGCCATCACCGCCGACCTCGGCGCCCGCAAGATCCGCGAGGAGCTCGACGCCCTCCAGGTCCTCGGCGTGGACCCGGTGAAGAACCTCGTCGTCCCGCGCTTCCTGGCGCTGATGATCGTCACCGGCCTGTTCGACGTGTTCGCCCTGCTCTTCGGCATCTTCGGCGGCATCCTCGCGACGCTGGTCAACGGCGCGCCGCTCGGTCCCTTCTGGGCCACCTTCTTCACGAACGCCTCCGTGACGGACCTCTGGGGGTCGGTCCTGAAGTGCACCCTGTTCGGCGCGATCATCGCGATCGTCTGCTGTTACAAGGGGATGACCGCGTCCGGCGGCGCCGCCGGCGTGGGCCGGGCCGTCAACCAGGCGGTCGTCATCGCCTTCCTGGGCATCTTCGCGTTCAACTACGTCTTCACCCAGACGCTCCTGGCCACCCACCCGGAGATCAACGTCATCAAATGAACGCTTCCTCCTGGTTGGCCGTCCCGCGCGAATGGTTCGCCTCCTTCGGCGAGATCATCAAGTTCTGCGGGAAGATCCTCGGACAGATCTTCGGGCTGCGCGTCTTCCGCTTCTTCGGCGAGGCGCTGCGCCAGTCCGGCATCCTCGTGCTCAGCTCGACGCTGGTCATCTGGGCCTGGTCTTCATCATCGGCCTGCAGTGCGGCATCGAGGGCGCGTACTTCAACCGCTCCGTCGGCTCGCCGGCGTACGCGGGGGTGTTCGCCGCGTGGTGCGACCTGCGCGAGCTGGTCCCGTACGCCTTCGGCTACATGATGGCCGCCAAGGTCGGCACCGGCATCGTGGCCGAGCTCGGCTCGATGCGGATCTCCGACGAGATCGACGCCCTGGAGGTCATGGGCATCAACTCCGTCACGTTCCTGTGCGCGACCCGCATGCTCGCGGCCTGGATGGTCCTGCCCTTCATGTACATCGCGGCGGTCGGCGCCGGCTTCCTGGCCAGCTACCTGGCGGTGGTCGAGCAGATCGGCGAGGTCTCGTCGGGCGGCTACTTCCTCATCTTCTGGATGTTCCAGAATCCGGGCGACCTGCTGTTCAGCCTGATCAAGGGCATGTCCATGGCCACGGTCATCGTGCTCGTCGGCTGCTATTACGGTTACAACGCGAGTGGTGGCCCCGTCGGGGTCGGCACCGCGACGGCGAAGTCGATGGTGTTGAACATCGTGCTCGTGCACCTCATCGGGATGCTCGGCACGCAGGTCTTCTGGGGAGCAAACCCCAGAGCCCCGATCGGAGGCTGACATGGCGGACGAACGCGAATACGAGCCAGAGGCGATCGACGGCGAGGAGATCCCGCCCGCGGCGATGCCGACGGACGAGCAGCTCGAGGGCGACTCGGCCGCGATGCGCGCCGACGAACGCCAGGCCGCGGCCGAGGTGGAGGCCGACACCGGCTCCCTGGCCGCCGACGAGCCCGAGGCGGAGGAGCCCACGCGCGTCTCCGTCGTGCACGAGCCGCTGTCGGCCGACGCCACGGACGCCGAGGAGTACCAGTGGCACACCGGGCTCAACCGGCCCACCGGCGTCCCGGACGCGATCGAGTTCGTCGACGTCCACAAGGCCTTCGGTCGCAACAAGATCCTCAAGGGCCTGAACATGGGCATCCCGGAGGACAAGATCTCGATGATCCTGGGGCCGTCGGGCACCGGCAAGTCCGTGTGCATCAAGCACATGGTCGGGCTGCTGTACCCGGACCAGGGCGACATCATCGTCCACGGGGAATCCGTGCCCCACATGGCCGATGACGATCTCTTCGAGATGCGCAAGAAGTTCGGCGTGCTCTTCCAGGACGGGGCCCTCTTCGGCTCCATGAACCTGTGGGACAACGTCGCGTTCCCCCTTCGTCAGCACACCGACAAGGGCGAGGAAGAGATCGGAGAGATCGTCAACCGGCGTCTCGAAGAGGTCGGCCTCGGCGGTGCGCACGACAAGTACCCGAACGAGCTCTCCGGGGGCATGCGCAAGCGCGCCGGCTTCGCCCGGGCGCTCGTGCTGGATCCGGACATCGTCCTCTTCGACGAGCCCGATTCGGGCCTGGACCCGGTCCGCACGGCACTGCTGTGCGAGCTGATCCAGGAGATCCACGAGGAGAACGGTGGGGCCTACGTGGTCATCACGCACGACATCATGAGCGCCCGCAGGGTCGCCGAGCACATCTCCGTGCTGTGGCGAGGGCGCATCGTGGAGTCGGGTCCCGCGGAGGAGCTGTTCGCCTCCGACAACCCGTTCGTCAGGCAATTCCTTTCCGGTGAGTCGCAGGGGCCGCTCGGAATGGAATGACGCTCCTCGCGTCAAGCAGGGCCGCAGCACCTTCACATGCACTCAACACGCGTGCATCAGCATCAAGCATCCGTCCAAATCTGCAGTACCCACCGATTCCGATCCGTCCGACGCTTCCCCGTACCCGTGACGCCCTCGAGGCCGTCCGATGACCCTTGCCCGCGCAGCGGTCCTCGGGGTGCTGGTCGTCGCCGTCGTCGCGGTGGGCATCGTGCTGCTCGGAGGCGGTTCCTCCACGCGGTACACGCTGATCTTCCAGAACGCCAGCCAGCTGGTGAACGACGATGACGTGCAGATCGGCGGGCACCGCGTCGGCTCGATCACCAGCATCGAGCTGACCGACGACAACCAGGCCGCGGTCGGCATCGAGCTGGAGGAGGGTTGGACGCTCCACCGCGGCACGACCGCGACGGTGCGCCTGACCTCGCTCTCCGGCGTGGCCAACCGCTACATCGCGCTGAGCCCCGGCCCGAACACCGAGGCCGTCATCGACGAGGGCGCCACGCTCGACGCGCAGGACACCACGTCCGCCGTCGACCTGGACCAGCTCTTCGACATGTTCGACCCGAAGACGCGCAAGGGCCTGTCGGACCTGATCCAGGGCTTCGCCAGCCAGTACGAGGGCAAGGGCCCCGAGGCGAACGAGGCGCTGAAGTACTTCGCGCCCGCGCTGAACTCCACGGCGGGCGTCGCCGCACAGCTGACGAAGGACCAGCAGAGCTTCCAGGACTTCGTCGTCAACTCGGCGGCGCTGTCCACCGCCCTGTCGGAGCGCAGCGAGCAGATCACCAGCCTGGTCTCCAACGCCAACACGACCGCCTCGGCGATCGCGGCGGAGAACCAGTCGCTGTCCCAGGCGCTGGGCATCCTGCCCCAGACGCTGCGCCAGGGCAGCACGACGTTCGTCAACCTGCGCTCGACCCTGGACGACCTCACCGAGCTGGTCGACGTCTCCAAGCCCGCCACGAAGAACCTGGCGCCCTTCCTGGCCAAGCTGCGGCCGCTGCTGCGCGAGGCCCGGCCCACGCTGTCGAAGCTGTCGCAGACGTTCGGCCAGCCCGGCGCGAACAACGACCTGAACGACCTCCTGCGCTCGCAGCCGGCCCTGGCCAGCGCGGCGAGCACGAGCATCCCCAACACGGTTGCGGCGCTCGAGAAGGCCACGCCGGTCCTGAAGTTCCTGCGCCCGTACGCGCCCGAGCTCGTCGGCTGGTTCCGCGACTTCGGCCAGAGCGCCACGAACTACGACGCCAACGGGCACTACGTGCGGGCCTCGCCGTCGTTCAACGCCTTCAAGCTCAACGGCGACAACAACCTCGTCGCGAACCCGCCGTCCGACCGCATGCAGGGCTACCAGACCGGCGCCGTGAAGCGGTGCCCCGGCTCGGGCAGCCAGTACCCGGCCGACGGCTCGGCGCCGTTCCGCGACACCTCGGGCGACCTCGACTGCGATCCCTCGCTGGCGGTGCCGGGCCCATGAAGCGCATCGCCGCCATCGTCGCCGTGCTCGTCGCCGCCGTCGTGCTGGTCGTCCTCGTCGTGGGCGGGGGAGACGACGGCGACAAGTACCAGGTCCGTGCGATCTTCCGCAACGCCTTCACGGTCATCCCCGGGGAGGACGTGAAGGTCGCCGGCGTGGTCGTCGGCTCGATCGGCGCCCTGGAGACCACCGCCGGGGGCCACAAGGCCGCGGTCGTGCTCGACATCGAGACGCCGGGCTTCCAGGACTTCCGCACCGACGCCAGCTGCACCATCCGCCCGCAGTCGTTCATCGGCGAGCGGTACGTCGAGTGCTCGCCGACCCAGCCCCGCGCCGTCGGCGCGCCCCAGGCCCCCAAACTCAGCGAGATCAAGGACGGGCCGGGCGAAGGCCAGTACCTGCTGCCCGAGAAGAACACGATCACCCCCGTCGACCTCGACCTCGTCGGCAACGTCATGCGCCTGCCCTACCGCGAGCGCCTGACGGTGATCCTCAACGAGTTCGGCATCGGGTTCGGCGCCCGCGGCCAGGACCTCAACAAGCTGATCCGCGACGCCAACCCGGCCCTGCGCAACCTGGACAAGGTGCTCGGCATCCTCGCCAAGCAGAACAAGGTGCTGGCCGATCTGGCGGTCGACGGCGACAAGTCGCTGGCGCCGCTGGCCAAGGACCGCGAGCAGCTGGCCGACTACTTCAAGCAGGCGAGCACCGTCAACGAGGCCACCGCCTCGCGCAGCCCCGCGTTCCAGAAGAACCTCGAGCTGCTGCCCCAGTTCCTCAAGGAGCTGACGCCGACGATGAACGAGCTGAAGAACTTCTCCGACCAGTTCGTCCCGGTCCTCGACCAGCTCGACGCGGCCGCGCCGAGCCTCAACACGCTGACCGAGAACATCGCGCCGTTCGCCCGTGCGTCGACCCCGGCCTTCGAGACGCTGGGCGATGCCGCCGACGCCGGCAACAAGGCGCTGGTCGCCTCGCTGCCCACCGCGAAGAAGATCAAGACGCTCTCGACCGGGCTGAAGCCGGCGGCGCAGAACCTGTCCGACCTGCTCACGTCGCTGAAGACGACGGGCGGCATCGACTCGCTGATGAACGCGGTCTACTACGGCGTCGCGGCCACCAACGGCTACGACACGTTCGGCCACTACCTGCGCGCGCAGGTCGGCATCAGCTTCTGCAACCAGTTCCAGACCACGCCGGGCGATCCGCGCTGCTGGGCCAACTTCTACAAGCAGCCGTCCTCCTCGGTCCGCTCCGTCCCGGTCTCCGACCCGGCGGGCGGCGGCACGAGCACGACCAAGACGACGAAGCGCTCGGCGGCCGGTGGCGACAGCGGCTCCACCTCCGACGCGGCGCCGATCAAGATCCCGTCGGGCCTGCTGCCCGACACGAGCGAGCGCGGTACGACGACCGCCCCGCCGAAGCAGCCCGCCGCGCCGAAGTCCTCCTCGGGGGCCGCCGGCGACGACGCGGCCGAGCCCCTCCTCGACTACCTGCTGGGCAGCGACTGATGCGGCGCAACTCCATCGCCGCCAACCCGGTGCTCATCGGCGCCGCCACCACGCTGGTGGTCATCGTCGCGGTCTTCCTCGCCTACAACGCGAACTCCGGGCTGCCGTTCGTGCCGACCTACGACCTCAACGTGCAGGTGCCCAACGCGGCCAACCTGACGCCGGGCAACGAGGTGCGGATCGGCGGCACGCGCGTCGGCGTGATCGACAAGATCGACGTGGCGACCAAGAAGAACGGGCAGGACTACGCGATCCTCCACACGAAGCTGGAGACGTCGGTGAAGCCGCTGCCCGAGGACTCCACGGTGCTGATCCGCCCGCGCAGCTCCCTCGGCCTGAAGTACCTGCAGATCGCCAAGGGCACCGAGACCGAGGGCTTCCCCGACGGCGGCACCATCCCGCTGCGCCAGGCCCGGCCCGAGCCGGTCGAGTTCGACCAGTTCGTGAGCATGTTCTCCGCGCCGACGCGCGTCGCCTCGCGGGTCAACCTGACCGAGTTCGGCAACGCCTTCTCCGGCCGCGGGCAGGACCTCAACCGGGCGATCGAGGACGCGCCGACGCTGGTGCGCAACCTGATCCCGGTGATGGCCAACCTCGCGGACCGCCGCACGCGGCTGGGCGAGCTGTTCCAGGCCCTGGGCCAGACGGCGGCGGAGGTGGCGCCGGTGGCGAGCGAGCAGGCGTCGCTGTTCGTCAACCTGGACACCACGTTCGGCGCCATCGCCAAGGTCGCCGAGCCGTACGTGCAGGACTCGATCACCTACGGCGTCCCGGCCCAGGAGGCGGCGATCGCCACGTTCCCGGAGCAGCGCGTCTTCCTCGCCAACTCCGCCACGCTCTTCCAGAAGCTGATCCCGGGCGTGAAGGCCCTGCGCCAGGCCGCGCCGAACCTGTCGAAGGCGGTCGTCATCGGCACGCCGCAGCTCCAGCGCTCGGTCAAGTTCAACCAGGCGCTGATCCCGACGTTCGAGGCGATCCAGACGTTCTCCGAGGATCCGCTCACGACGCTCGGCGTCCTGGACCTGACCAGCGCGCTCGACGAGCTCAACCCGACGCTGTCGTACTTCACGCCGTCGCAGACCGTCTGCCAGTACCCGTCACTGCTGCTGCGCAACGGTGCGGACCTCCTGAGCGACACCACGTCGGTCGGCACCGCCCAGCGCTTCGAGGTCATCTCGGCGCCGGTCGGGCCCAACAGCGAGTCCGGCCCGTCGACCGCGCCCGCCAACGGCGGCGGCACGGTGCCCAAGGAGGTCGAGGCGAACTTCCTGCACTCCAACACCTACCCGAACACCGCCGCCCCGGGCCAGCCGCACGAGTGCGAGGCCGGGCGCGAGGTCTACAAGGCGGGCACCCAGGTGATCGGGAACCCGCCCGGCAACCAGGGCACCGAGATCTACGTGGAGAAGACGCAGTGAGCAAGCGTTCCGATCGCGCGCCCACGCTGCGCAAGGACCGCACCGGCATGAGCCCCGTGACCGTGGGGATCATCGCCGCGGTCGTCATCGTGATCATCACGTACTTCGGCTTCACCAAGGCGATCCCGTTCGACCACGGGTTCCGCCTCAACGCGGTCTTCCAGAGCGCGAACTCCATCCGTCCCTCGTCGCCCGTGCGCATCGCCGGCGTCAACGTGGGCAAGGTCACCGACGTGCGCCGCCAGCCCGGCACCGACGCGGCGATCGTGGAGATGGAGATCGACGACAACGGCCTGCCGATCCACAAGGACGCCGAGCTGAAGATCCGCCCGCGCATCTTCCTCGAGGGCAACTTCTTCGTCGACCTCAAGCCCGGCACGCCCGCCAAACCCGCGCTGTCGGACGGCGACACGATCGCCATGACCCAGACGGCGACGCCGGTGCAGCTGGACGAGGTGCTGACCACGCTGCAGCAGCCGACGCGTGAGGACCTCCAGACGCTGCTCCAGAACCTGGGCGGCGGCCTCAACGACGAGCCGACGGCGGCGCAGGACCTGACGCAGGACCCGCAGGTCCGGGGCAAGACGGCCGGCCAGGCCCTCAACAGCGCGCTGGACTACTCGCCGGCCGCGCTGAAGAACGGGGCGATCGTCAACCAGGCGTTCCTGGGCGCCGAGCCCGACGACCTCTCCAAGCTGATCGCCTCGCTCGGCACCGTGAGCAAGGCGCTGGACCGTAACGAGGGCGTGCTGCAGGACTTCATCACCAACTTCAACACGACGATGGGCTCGTTCGCCTCCCAGTCGGCCAGCCTCACCCAGGCGGTCGGCCTGCTCGGCCCGACGCTGACCAACGCGAACAAGGCCCTCGTGAGCCTCAACGACTCCTTCCCCGCCACCCGCCGCTTCGCGCTGGAGCTGATCCCGGGCACGAAGGAGACCCAGCCGACGATCGACGCGGCCACCCCGTGGATCGAGCAGGCCACGCCGCTGCTGGACCAGGACGAGCTCGGCGGCCTGCTGAACGATCTCCAGCCGACGACGGCCAACCTGGCCCAGGTCTCGGCCAGCGGCATCCAGACCTTCAAGCAGGGCGATCTCCTGTCCAAGTGCCAGACCAAGGTCTTCCTGCCCACGGGCGACATCAAGATCGAGGACGGTGGGCTCTCCACCGGCGCCGAGAACTACAAGGAGTTCTGGTACTCGATGGTCGGCTTCGCCGGCGAGGGCCAGAACTACGACGGCAACGGCCAGTACATCCGCGTCTCCCCGCTCGGCGGCGACGTGTTCGTGTCCGAGCCGCGCGACACCAACGACAAGAGCAAGGGCAACCTGTTCGGCAACGCCGTGTCGCCGCCGCTGGGCACGCGGCCGGCCTTCACCAACAAGCCGCCGCCCAAGGTCTCCACGTCGCCCTGCTACAAGCAGCCCATCCCTGATCTCAACGCGGCCAAGATCGGCCCCAACGAGAACGGCGCGGCCGGCGTCCTGCCGACGTCGATGCCCACCGGCACCGTCGCCTCGACGACCCGCTCGGCCGGCTCCGGCACGGCCGCCCGCTCCACGGCGACCCCCCGGGCGAACGCGACGGCGACCAAGGACACGGCGAAGGCCGACGACGGCCCGTCGGTCACCGACGAGCTGCTGTCCCGCCTGAACCCGTTCCGCGGCACGGAGACGAGCCGATGAAGAAGGCGATCCGCGACTACTCCGGCGACTTCCTCGCCATCGTCGTCCTCGCGCTCGTCGCGACGCTGGTCGGCGGCTACATCCTCTCCAACCAGCGGTTCTACCTGCCGGCGTGGGTCCCGTTCGTCGGCACCGACTTCTACGCGCTCAAGGCGGAGATGCAGACCGCCCAGGCGATCACGCCGGGGCAGGGGCAGACGGTCGCGATGGCCGGCGTGCCGGTCGGCGAGATCGACGCGGTGGAGCTGAAGAACGGCCGGGCCGTGGTGACGATGAGCATCAAGGCGCAGTACGCCGACGACATCCACAAGGACGCCACGATCCTCACGCGGCCCAAGACGGGCCTCAACGACATGCTGCTGCAGCTGGACCCGGGCACCAAGGCCGCCGGCAGCGCGCCGGACGGCTACACGATCCCCGTGTCCCAGACGCTGCCCAACGTCAACCCGGACGAGGTGCTGTCCGCACTCGACACCGGCACGCGCAACTACCTCAAGCTGCTGGTCGGCGGCGCGGGCGAGGGCCTGAAGGGCAACCGCCAGGAGCTGGCGGCGACGCTCAAGCGGTTCGACCCGACCGCCCGCGACATCGACAAGATCACCAAGCTCCTCGCGGTCCGCCAGGGGTACGTGAAGCGCAACATCCACAACCTGCGCCTGATCGGCGAGGCCCTGGCCGACAAGGACCAGGACCTCACCGCGTTCGTCGACAGCTCCAACGCGGTGTTCGAGGACTTCGCGGCCCAGGACCAGAACCTGCGCACGGCGCTCGGCGAGCTGCCGGCGGCGCTCGGGGCGACGAACGAGGCGGTCATCAGCGTCGACCAGCTCGGGCGCAAGCTCGGGCCGACGCTGACCAAGCTGGAGCCGTTCGCGCTCAACCTGAAGCCGGCCCAGGTCGCCTCGCAGGACTTCTTCGAGCAGACGACGGCGGTGCTGAAGGACCAGCTGCGCCCGTTCGCCAAGGCGGTCCAGCCGACGGTCGACGTTCTCAAGCCGGCCAGCGCCAACCTGGCCGTGGCCGCCCCCGGCGTCACCCAGTCGCTCGACGTCCTCAACTACCTGTTCGACGTCCTGGCCTACAACCCCAAGGGCAGCGCCCAGCCGGGCTACCTGTTCTACCTCTCGTGGGCCAACCACATCGCGGCGTCGCTGTCGTCCCAGCAGGACGCGCTCGGGCCGCTGCGCCGCGCGCTGCTGCTGGTCGACTGCTCCAACGCCAACGTGGTGCAGGCCCTGGCCAAGAACCAGAACAACCCGCTCGGCTCGCTGTCGATCATGGCCAACTTCCCGTCGCCCACCGCGGGCGGCTGCGAGGCCAGCCCGGTCCGCTCCGCCGACGTGGGGGCCGACGGCAGCAGCGACGGCGGGACCGCCGACGCGACGACCACGACGACGGCCCCGGTGACGGACGCGCCCCCGGCGACGACCGAGACGCCCGCGGCGAGCGACGTCGCGACGACGACCCCGCAGGTCTCGACCACGCCGCAGACCGCGCAGGCGCCCTCGCCGGCCCTGACCGAGACGCCCGCGGACGGGGGAGCCCGGTAATGCAGAAGCAAGCGCCGTCCGTCGGCCGCATCCTCACGATGGTCATCTTCGCCCTGTCGTGCTTCGGCCTGCTCCTCTTCCTGTGGCTCGCGTTCGGCGGCCCGGTGCCGCTGAAGCCCCAGGGCTACCGCTTCCAGGTCAGCTTCCCGGCCGCCGGGCAGCTCGCCCAGGAGGCCGACGTCCGCATCTCCGGCGTCTCCGTCGGCAAGGTCACCAAGCTCGAGGCGAGCAAGGACGGCACCACCGACGCGACCGTCCAGATGGACGCCAAGTTCGCGCCGATGGCCAAGGACACCCGGGCGATCCTGCGGCAGAAGACGCTGCTCGGGGAGACCTACGTGGAGCTGACCCCGGGGTCGCCCAAGGGCCCGGACATCCCCGAGAACGGCCGCCTGGCCTCCGGGCAGGTCGCGCCGACCGTCCAGTTCGACGACCTCCTCAGCACGTTCGACCCCAAGACGCGGGCCGCGTTCGAGACGTGGATCCAGACCACCGCGATCGCCGTCAACGGCCGGGGCCGGGACTTCTCCAACGCGCTCGGGACCCTGCCGGCGTTCGTCGACGACACCGACGAGCTGGTCTCCCTGCTCAACTCGCAGGAGGGTGCCGTCCAGCGCCTCGTGCGCAACACGGGCACGGTCTTCGACGCGCTCTCCACGCGGCAGGGCCAGCTCAGCAGCCTGATCACCCACGCCAACACGGTGTTCGCCACGACGGCCGACCGCAACCAGGAGCTGGAGGCGATCTTCCGCGCCCTGCCGACGTTCGAGCAGGAGTCGACGCAGACGCTGAACGCCCTCGACGAGTTCGCGGAGAACACCAACCCGCTCATCACCCAGCTGCAGCCGGTGGCCGACGAGCTGACGCCCACGCTCGAGGAGGTCGACCAGCTCGCGCCCGTGCTGGTGACCCTGTTCGAGCGGCTGGGGCCGGTCATCACCGCGTCGAACGACGGCCTGCCCGCCACACGCAAGGTGCTGGGCCAGCTGCCGACGCTGCTCGGCGCGTTCGACCAGCCGCTGCGCCAGCTGATCCCCGTCCTGCACGGCCTGAGCTTCTACAAGCCCGAGCTGACGACGTTCTTCGCCAACACGGCGGCGGCGACGCAGGCCTCGTCCGCGCGGGTGTTCGGCGAGCGGCGCATCCACTTCCTGCGCACGACGAACCCGCTGAGCCCCGAGAGCCTGACCACCTACCAGCAGCGCACGGGCAGCAACCGCAGCGCCGCGTACAGCTTCCCCAACGCGTTCGCTCCCGCCCAGCTCAAGGCCGGGCTGAAGGCCTACGAGACGCGCGGCTGCAGCAACTTCAAGCCGGGCATCGTGAACCCGGGCATCCCGCTGCCCGGGCCGCTCGACCCGCCCAACGCCCAGACGCTGTACGACCGGCTGGTCAAGGACACCTTCGTGGGCGACGCCACCGGCCAGGCCGTCAACGGCGTGGCCTGCGTCCAGCAGAGCAAGTTCCCCAACGCGGACGGCTCGCTCACGACGTACCCGCAGATCACCGCGAGCACCGGGCCGGTCGCCCGTCGTTAGACACATGCCCGGCCACCGGGGCGGCGTGAGGGACGTCAAGGGTACGGTTCGGGCGTGAGCACACTCGTCCGGGCCATCATGGGACTCTCGGCGCGGCGGCCCGCCGCGGTCGCCGTCGTCCTCGTCGTGCTCGCCCTCGCGGGCGGGGCGGGCGCCCTCACGCTGACCACCAGCGCGGGGACCGACAACCTGGTCGGCCGGGACAGCCCGACCGCGCAGGCGACCGCCGACTACCGCGACCGGTTCGGCGAGGACGCGATCTACGTCCTCGTGCAGGGCGCGCTGCCCGGCCTGGTGCTGACCAGCGACATCAACCGGCTGATCGGCCTGGAGGGCTGCCTGGCCGGCAACATCCCCTCCGGGGCGAGCCCACCGGGCGGCGCCAAGGGGCCGTGCGCGCGGCTGGCCCGCACCGACTCCGTGAAGTTCGTCTTCGGACCCGGGACGTTCATCAACACGGCGGTCAACCAGATCGGCGAGGAGTTCAACACGCAGCTGGGCCGGGCGACCAAGGCGGGCGACGAGGCCGCCGCGGCCGCGACGAAGGTGGCGCGCGCCGAGGGCCGCGGCGCCGCGGAGACCAAGCAGCTCGCCGAGGCGGCGCGGCAGGCCGCGCTCCAGCAGTTCCTCCTGCGGCTGGGCACGCTGGCCACGAAGTACAACCTGAGCACGAACAAGCTCCCGTCGATCAACGACCCGACGTTCGTCTCCGCGCTGGTCTTCGCCGACACGGGCAAGACGGCGACGCCCAAGCAGCGCTTCGCCTACCTGTTCCCGAGCCGGGACACCGCGCTGGTGCAGGTCCGGCTGCGCTCCGGCCTGAGCGAGGCCCAGCAGCGCGAGGCGATCGGCCTGGTCCGCGAGGCGGTCGCGATGCCGGCGTGGAAGCCGCAGTTCGGCGGCAGCTACCTGGTGACCGGCGCGCCGGTGCTCGTGGCCGACCTGACCGACGCGATCACCGACCAGCTCATCCTCCTGCTCATCGCCGCCGTGCTCGTGATGGCGCTGACCCTGAGCGTGGTCTTCCGGGCCCGGCTGCGCCTGCTGCCGTTGGCCGTCGCGCTGGGCGCCACCGCCGTCACGTTCGGGGGCGTCGCGCTGGCCGGGGAGTCGCTGAACATGGCGAGCATCGGCGTGCTGCCGATCCTCGTCGGCCTGGGGGTGGACTACGTCCTGCAGCTCCAGGCCCGCGTGCTGGAGGAGCGCGAGCGGGGGAGGCTCACGTTCGGTCAGGCGGCGCGCGTGGCCGCGCAGGCCGGCGTGCCGACGATCGCGGTGGCGGCGGTGGCCACCGCCGCCGGTTTCCTGGCCCTGCTCGTCTCGCCGGTGCCGATGGTCCGCCAGTTCGGCGTCGTGCTCGTGGTCGGCATCCTCGTCGCCATCGTCTTCGCCCTCACGCTGGGGACGGCGGCGCTGGTCGGGCTGGGGGACGCGCGCCGGCGCGGTCCCTCGGCGATCGGCCGCCTCGGCGCGGCGTTCGGCTCCGCGTGGCGGGGCGCGGGGGACCTGCTGACCGGCAACCGCCCCGCCCGCTGGATCGCGAGTCGCTCGTCCCGCGCCGCCCACGCGACGCTCGCCGTCGCCACGGCCCGACCCGGGCGCGTCCTGGGCGTGGCGGTCCTGGTCGCCGTCGTGGGCTGGGGCGTGGAGACCCAGACGGGCGTCGAGTCCAACCTCCAGAAGCTCGTCCCCCAGGACATCCCCGCGGTCAGCGCGCTGAACACGCTGCAGGACCGCACCGGCGTCGCGGGCGAGGTCGACGTGCTGGTGGAGGGCGACAAGGTCACCACGCCCGCCGTGGTCACGTGGATGGGCGACTACCAGCGCCGGATGCTCGCGCGCTACGGCTACACCGAGCAGCGGGGCTGCGGCGAGGCCGAGCTGTGCCCGGCGTTCTCCCTGTCCAGCCTGTTCACCGACGACAAGGCGGCGACCCAGAAGCAGGTCGACGCGCTGCTCGACGTCGTGCCGACCTACTTCTCCCAGGGCGTCCTCACCGGGGACGAGCACGCCGCGACGCTGGCCTTCGGGCTCAAGGTCGGCCCGCTGGATCGCCAGCTCGAGGTGCTCGACGCGATGCGCCGCGAGCTGAAGCCCCCGCCGGGCGTGACCGCGCGGCTGTCCGGCCTGCCCGTGCTCGCCGCCGAGGCCAACGACCAGCTCTCGTCGGTCGGCCGCCGCTTCCTGGCCCTGCTCGCGAGCCTGCTGCTCGTCGCCGCCGTCCTGCTGCTCGCCTTCCGCTCCCCGCGCCGGGCGCTGCTGCCGCTCGTGCCGATCGTCCTGGCCACGGGGTGGTCGGCCGTCGTCCTGCTCGTTGTGCGCATCCCGCTCAACCCGATGTCGGTCGCGCTGGGCAGCCTGGTCATCGCGATCGCCACCGAGTTCAGCGTGCTCCTGTCCGAGCGATACCGCCGTGAGCGGCTGGACGGGCACGCGCCGCCGGTCGCGCTGCGGCGCACGTACCGGTCCACCGGCCTGGTCGTGGTGGCCTCGGGCGTGACCGCCATCGCCGGGTTCGCGGTGCTCATGCTCAGCGACATCCGGATGCTGCGGGACTTCGGCGCGGTGACGGTGGTCGACCTGGCGGTCTCCCTCACCGGCGTGCTGATCGTGCTGCCCGCGGTGCTCACGCTGGCCGAGCGGCGGGCCGCGCGGTCGCGGCCGCCGGTCACGGCGCCGCCGGCGGGCGACGTGCCGGTGGCGGCGGGGGTCACCGGCCCATGAGCGACCGCGGGCCGCTGGACTTCGACCCGCAGGAGGACGCCCCGCGGGCGTCCCGGCCCACCCCGCGGCCGGCTGAGCCGGAGGGGCCCCGCCCCCGAGCCCGCGGCATGCGCAGCTACGGGGCGTTCCTGATGGTCGCCGCGGCAGCGCTGATCGTCGTCGTCACCCTCAACACGCTGCGCAGCGACGGCCCCGGCTCCGTCGGCGTGCCGGTCGGCAAGCTCGCTCCGGTGTTCGCCGCGCCGCTGGCCGGGGGCACCGCGCCGCCCGACAGCGCCGTCAACGTGGCGACGAAGCCCGACCAGGGCGCGGCGGGCAAGGTCCCGGCCTGCGCGGTGCGCGACCCCCAGGCGCTCGTCTCCTGCGACCTGACGCGAACGTCGCCCACCGTGCTCGTCTTCTTCGTCACCGCGGGCTCGCGCTGCGCCGAGGAGCTCGACGTCGTCGAGCGGGTGCGCACCCGCACGCCGGGCGTGCGCTACGCCGCCGTGGCGATCAAGGGCGACCGCAAGAAGGCCGCCTCGCTGGCCGCGGCGCGGGGCTGGGGCTTCCCGGTGGCCTACGACTACGACGGGGTGCTGGCCAACATGTACGGCGTGGCCGTCTGCCCGCACATCACCTACATCCTCCCGGGGGGCCGCGTGGACGGGACGACCGTCGGCTCGGTGGGGGAGGCCGAGCTGGCCGACCGGGTCGCGCTGCTGGAGCGCCACGCCGAGGCGCGCGGGTGGAAGCCGCCGGCATGACCGACGACGATCCGGAGGTCGTGCGGGGCACGATCGACGCGGTCCTGGCCGCGGAGCTCCCGGGCCTGGCCGTCCGCTGGGTGGTGGTCGACGGCACGCCGGGCCCCAGCACCGAGGGCGGCCGGTACCGCCTGGGCCAGCTCGCCAACCGGATCAGCGGCCCGACCGCGCTGGAGCTGCGCCGCCAGGAGGTGCCGCACGCCTACCGCGTGTTCTTCCGTCACGTGGGGATCGACCCCGACGTGACCCGCACGCCGGTCGAGGCGGCGATCCTCGCCCGGCTGCTCGACGGCGGGTTCCGGGTCAGCGACCGCATCGGGGACGGCTGCCTGGCCGCCCTGGTCGAGACCGGGGTGCCGGTGTGGGCGATGGACGCCGAGCTGCTCGTGGGGGCGCTGACGCTGCGGCCGGCGGGCAGCGGGGAGCCCCTGGGGGAGGGATCGGCCAAGCGGCCGCCGGACGAGCTCGCGGCGGGACGGCTGCTGGTGGCCGACGCCCACGGCCCCGTGGCCCCGCTGTTCGGCGACGTCCTGGCGGAGCGGCGGCCCGCAGCCGGTACGCGGCGGATCCTCCTCTTCACGGTGCAGGTGCCCGGCGTCTCGGACCTGCACGTCCAGGAGGCCCTGTGGACGGCCACCGAGGCCGTGCGGGACGTCTGATCCGAGGCCCAGCGCCCGCGGCCGCCGGCCGCACCTGGCACAGAATTCGCGCATGGGGCGACTCGTGCCACGCACGGAATTCCTGCGCGGTCTGCTACTTCACTGGTAGAGTCGGCGCGGAGGAGATACCAGTGCTTCTGGAACCACACGGCTGCATCGTCGCCGCCCCGCCGGGGGACGCCGCCCTGCCCGCCCGCCGCGCGCTGCGGGCCCAGATCGCCCGGCTGGAGCTCCAGCTCGCCGCGCACGTCTCCTGCGACCGCGTCCCCGATCGCCCTCCGGGACTTCCGGGACCGGGCACGGCCCCGGCCCGCGTGCTCGACCTCGGCGCGCTGGAGGTCCTGCGCGACGACCTGGCCGAGCGTCTGCGGCGGGCCCGGATCGAGGAGGACCGCCGCGGCGAGGAGCGCGAGCGGCACCGCCGGCGCCTGGAGGACATGCTGGCGCGGCCCTCGTCCTACAAGTGGCATCGCGTCGCCAACCGCGAGCTCGGCGAGCCCGGCTGCGGCGTCTGGCAGGTCCGGCCCCGGCTGGGCCTGATCGGGATGCTCGCCGGCTGGTGGCACGTCAAGGTCTCCTCCGGCTGTCCGTTACCCGGGCCGCGTGAGGCGGCCGGGCGAGCAGCATCCCTCGCCTGCACTACGATCCCGCTGTGGGCAAACGCAGCCGCAAGCGCAGCACCGTCGCCGGTGAGGCACCGATCGCGCCGCCCACGGCGACGCCCGAGCGCGCTCCGGCGACGCTCCGGCCCCGCGCCCGGGCCGACGAGGCCCCCGAAGCGCCGTGGGGGACGTTCCCCCTGGTCGAGATCTTCATCTTCGTGGGCATCGTGCTCGTCGTCTGGGGCTTCATCGCCGACGGCTCCCAGAGCGAGGCGCTGATCGCCGGCGGGGTGGCGCTGATCTGCATCGCCTCGCTCGAGCTGACGATCCGCGAGCACCTCGCCGGCTTCCGCTCCCACACCACGCTGCTGGCGGTCGTGTGCGCCGTGCTGGTGATGGCGCCGCTGTACTTCGCGAGCGTGGCCCGCGGACTGATCGCCGCCGCCGGTGCCATCGTCGGCGTGCTGGCCTACGGCATCCTGCGCCGCGCGTTCGTGCGCCGCGCGGGCGGGCTGGGGTTCCGCGCGTGAGCGAACCCCTGGACGACGTGCCGCCGGCCGAGGCCCCGCTGCGGCAGATGCGCCTGCTCGGCCTGCATCACGTCACGCTGATCTCCCGCGACCTGGCCGCCACCACCGCGTTCTACCGCGACGCGCTGGGGCTGACCCTCGTGCGGGAGGGCACCAACGACGACGATCCCGGCGTGCGCCACTTCTGGTTCGGCGATCCTGCCGGCACGCCCGGCACGCTCGTGACGTTCCTGGAGTACCCGGCGATGGGGCAGGGGACGGTCGGCGTGGGGTCGACCCACCACCTCGCGTTCTCCGTCGCGTCGAGCGAGGAGCTGGACGCCTGGCGCATCCACCTGGAGGGCCGCGGCGTGGCGCCCACCGAGGTGCTGGAGCGCGGCGGGCTGCGGTCGGTGTACCTGCGCGATCCCGACGGGCACGTCGTCGAGATCGTCACGCCGGCGTAGCGCGGGGGCCCCGTGGCGGCGGGCCGTCCGGTGCCCGGCCACCGTTGGTGGTGCCGGGCCCCGTCCGATCGGTGGTCAGGCGGCCGCGAGAGCGCCCACGGGGGCGCGCACGGCGGCGGGGGTGGTGCTGGTCGCGCCGTCGAGCATCGACGCGATGGCGTTGCGCTGGCGGTCGGTCATGGAACCGACGGTCTTGCTCTCCGACATCGGCACGCCCTGCAGGAAGCGGCGGCAGCGTGTGTGCCCCCAGCGGCGCTGCGCGGTGAGCAGGTCGGAGATGGTCATGCTCTCGGTCTCCCAGGGCACCGTGAGCACGACTTCGCTCACGGTGAGCTCGCCGGACGACACCCGTCGCTTGAGCTCGGCCCGGGCGAGCCGGACCTCGTTGGCACGCTGCAGGGCACGCAGGTGCTGCGGTCCAGGGGCAACCGTCGCTGTTGCGGTCATCTGTCCTCCCTGTCATCCATCCCCTCAGACGGATGACGCACTGTCGTAGTTCGAATGTGGTCGTCGAAAAGCACGCCCCGGAGGACCCTCGATGCAGCCTCAACCGTTCCGTCCGATCCCGGTCGTACTGTCCTGGATGCTGGTTGAGGTGCGTCCCCGTTCGGCGTTTCGAACGTTCCGCGAAGCTACGCCAGCGACCGGTTGCCGGTCAACCGCCGCCCGGGAGAAATGCTCGCTCAGAGCGCATGTTTTGTCTCGGGCCTCGACCCGTGCGACAGGGTCTCGGAGATGGCAGGACCGGGGCCGGCGAACCTGCTATGACGCCCGCTTCCCGGCGTCTTGGAAACGCGTCGTCACGTCGCGGTTACGCTGTGTCGCGGATCGGGCCGCGGTGCGGCGGGGCGGTCGTGGTGGAACCGCCCCGCGACGCTACGCGGCGGGCTGGTGCGGCTCGGGCAACGGGCCGTGCTCGGCCTCGAACGCGGCCTTGACCGCGGAGAAGATCTCCAGTGAGCGGTCCAGCGTGGCCCGGTCGTGCGTGGCCATCACCGACGTGCGCAGCAGCGCGCCGCCGGGCGGCACGGCCGGATGGATGGCGGTGTTCACGAAGACGCCCGCGTCCCACAGCGCCCGCCACAGCAGGAGCGCCTTCCAGTCGTCGCCGACCTCCACGGGGATGATCGGCGTGACGATCTTGGAGCCGTCCGGCAGCGTGTGCGGCTGCACGACGCGGAAGCCGCGCTCCTGCAGCCCGTCCCGCAGGTACCGGGCGTTGGCGAGCACGGCGGCCAGCAGCGCCGGTCCGTCGTCGCCGCGCAGGACGCGCAGGGCGGCCAGCGCGGCGCCCACCGCCGCGGGCACGCCGCTGGCGGTGAAGAGGAAGGCACGGGACTGGACGCGCAGGTAGTCGATGACGTCGGCCGGCCCGGCGACGAAGCCGCCGCACGAGGCCAGCGACTTGGAGAACGTGCCGGTGCGCAGGTCGACGCGGTCCTCCACGCCCATCAGCTCCGCCGCGCCCGCGCCGCGCGCGCCGAGCACGCCGGCCCCGTGCGCCTCGTCCACCATCAGCCGTGCGCCGTACCGCTCGCACAGATCGCAGATCTCCGGCAGGGGCGGCAGGTCGCCCTCCATGGAGAACACCCCGTCGACCACGACGAGGATGCCGCCGCCGTCGTCCACCGCCTTCTTGAGCTGCTTCTCCAGCAGGTCGAGCCGGTTGTGGCGGAACGGGCGCATCTTGGCCCGGGAGAGCAGCACGCCGTCGAGGATCGAGGCGTGGTCGGCCGAGTCGGCGAGCACGGTGTCGCCCGGGCCCAGGATCGTGCCGAGCACGGCCAGGTTGCCCTGGTGGCCGGTGGTGAAGGTCAGCGCGTCGTCGGTGTCCATCCACGCGGCGATCTCGCGCTCGAGCTCGGTGTGGGCGGTGATCGTCCCGTTGAGCAGGCGCGAGCCCGTGAGGCCCGTGCCGTACTTGTGCAGGGCCTGCTCGGCCCCCTGCATCACGCGCTCGTCCGCGGTCAGCCCCAGGTAGTTGTTGGAGCCGAGCATGATGCGCGGCGCGCCCTCCATCTCCATGACGGGGCGCGCCGGCCCCTCCACGACGCGGAAGTAGGGGAGGAGGTCCGCCTCGCGCGCCGCCATGAGCTGCGCGAGGCGCTCGTGGGTGCGGGCCTTGTGGAAGACGTCGGTGGTGGTGTCGGGCATGTACTGTCCCCGCGGTGAGTCTCGAGATCCGTCCGGTGACCACGAAGGCGGAACGCAAAGCGTTCATCGACCTTCCGTACCGGCTGTATGCCGCGGAGCCTACATGGGTGCCCCCCCTGCGCTTCGAGCGCAAGCGCCACCTGGACCCCGCCAAGAACGCCTTCTTCCAGCACGCCGACGTGCAGCTCTTCCTCGCGTACCGCGACGGCGAGGTCGTCGGCCGCATCTCCGCGCAGGTCGACCACAACCTCAACCGGTTCCAGGACAACGAGTGGGGCCAGTGGGGCTTCTTCGAGTGCGTGGACGACCAGGAGGTAGCGGACGCCCTGCTCGCCGCCGTCGAGGAGTGGCTGCGGGCCCGCGGGCGCGACCGGATGGTCGGCCCCTTCGACTTCACCACCAACCACGAGTGCGGCCTGCTCGTGGACGGGTACGACCGCGACCCGATCATCCTCACCAACTGGCACTTCCCGTACTACCGGGTCCTGCTGGAGAACGCGGGG
>Ga0247758_1000998_pt1 | contig 23555 bp, 12 predicted proteins | sample UWRJL156409C4_FD_180950 | JGI IMG/M metagenome (GOLD analysis project Ga0247758, IMG submission 180950) | Plant litter microbial communities from Arlington Agricultural Research Station in Wisconsin, United States - UWRJ-L156-409C-4 | ecosystem: Environmental > Terrestrial > Plant litter >... | reverse complement strand
TCTGCGCCGACACCACCCTCCGCACCCCCATCGTCACCCGCACCGTGCCCCCCGCCCAATTCACCGCCACGCCGTCCAACTCGCTCGACGTAGTCCTCACCAACTTCACCTGGGAGGGCCAGCAGCGCGTCTACTGGCAGGTCAAAGGCCAAGACATGAACATCACCTGGGATGAACCAACCCTCGAATACCTCGCCAAGGGCAACCTCTCCTTCCCGCGGCGGTACAACGTCTTCCAAGTTCCGGCCGCAAACACCTGGTCCTTCTGGGTCATCGAGAACACCAATGGCGTGCCGCACCCAATGCACCTGCACGGACACGACTTCCTCATCCTCGGCCGGTCTCCCGCCCTCGCAAATCCGTTCGGGACGCCCCCGAGACCGTTCAACCCGGCAGCTGACACGGCGAGTCTGGACTTCACGAATCCCGTGCGCAGAGACACGACGATGCTGCCGGGGAATGGGTGGCTGGTGGTGGCGTTCCGCTCAGATAACCCCGGCGCGTGGCTGTTCCATTGCCATATTGCGTGGCATGTGAGTCAGGGGCTGAGCGTGCAGTTTCTGGAGCGGGTGGGGGATATCAAGGGGACGGTGAAGCTGGAGGAGATTGAGGGGAATTGTAGGGCTTGGGAGAGTTATTATCCGACGTCGGTGGAGAAGCAGTTTGATTCGGGGTTGAGGATTTAGGGGGGTTTCCTGACCGGAAGGCTGGGAAGGTTGGGACATCGCTGAGAGGAGGGGAGGGGAGGGGGTGTTTCGATTCTTGGTGGCGTGAGTGAGTTATAGTAGCCCCCCTTTTTTTTCTCGGCTGTGTGTTTTAGGGGGCTACTTTCGATGCTTGAAAGTGTGGCTTGGTCACCTGTGTTTGATTCAATTTGGACAGTTGCGGAATTGCAGTTTGGTTTCTCTGTGCACCCTCATTGCGAATATGACATTGTTTCCGCTGCAGCCAATCATAACCCAGGACTGAGACTGTCTTATCGTCTTTCGACCCCCAGACCAGGTTTGTTCAACCAGCCCGATCTACTGTCCGCCGCGTAATGGTGGTCGGTCTAAAATGCCACTGGGTTGGGATGGGCGCAGTCGATCTTCTCCTCCCGGCCAAGACTACAGTTGAGGCCGAGGTATGTTGCGCCAGTGGCTTCAAAGGCGATACTATTCCCAGTCAGTTTCCATCCACACACAGCACCAACAGAAATAACTCACGGCCTCGCCCAATCCTTCTCAACACAAGTCCAGCTCTGATTAATCGCAAAATACCCCGTCTCCGCATCCACCCGCCACCAACACCACTCATACCGCCACTTCAGCTCCCTCACCTCCTCCGTCTCCCAATTATCCCCCGCCGCCCAACTACAACCGTGCCAATTTTTGGGATCATTCTTCCCGCCGTACAAATACGGCGTGAGATCGGGACTCTGCTCCGTCACCTCGGCGGTCTTCCCGGATACGTGGTTCAGCAGGCCGAATGACACAGTTGTTTGGGCGGTGCTGGAGGCGGGCCAGTCGGAGATCCACCACATGCTGTGGCGCCAGTGGGTGAGGAACCAGGAGGAGGCGAAGAGGGATTTGGTCGTGCAGGAGGGGGAGATGGGTAAGGGGGTGGAGAGTTCGTTGGGGGGTAGGGGGGTGTGGGAGACGGATGTGGTGGAGAGGGAGAGGGGCGAGGGGACGGTGCAGTTTTCGGTGAGGATGTAGAATGGAGGGGTGATTGGTTCGTTGCCAGGATATTGGATAAGCTCGGGGGTAGTGCCGTTGCACTGGAACGGGAGGGTGGTTGTGGTGGTGTTGGCTGTATAAGCAACCCTTTGTCCATGTCCGTGTCAGCTCAGGGTTCAGTTGGAGATCCGGACAGGGAAAGAAAAACATACGGCCGCTCATTCCCCTCTTCACTGCAATACCACGTCTGCTTCACCCCCAGAGACGCTTTAAACTTGTTAAACTGCACCAAAGTCGAGATGTTATACTTTAGTAGGTAACTGCGAAGTAAATCCGTCTGTCAAACAGTTAGAAGTGAACTAAGCCAATGGGTGAAAAACACGCACGGATATAGCTCATCTGGCTTGTGACAGACCCAGTCGCTCCTGACCTGAAGCTAATTCGACCCATAATCAAACCGGTACCTGATGTTTGGGCTTCGGTCTGTAGGGTTCCTGGGGTAGAAGAACCACCCGTTGCTGACGGTGAGCACCAAATTGCCAGTCGCAACGGAATAGTTGTTTGCTACATCAACGAGCGTAAAGTTCGCCGCGCCCAGTGTCTATGTCGAGATATAGCTTTCGGTAACTGAAGTCTTGGATCAGATAAACCGGTCTTTGAAACGGCGGGTTGTTGCATGGGCTCGGGACCGCAATCTGGGAAGAGGCCATCGCGATTCTTGAGCGGCTCCGCGGCTGATTTCGATATTTTCCCAAATGATGCGGCTTGAGCAACCTCGAGCGAGGCCAACAAGAAAAGGTATATCAAGAAGCGGTACGCCATGTTCAACTTAGGGCGTTTGAAAAGTGTCTCGGATATTAATCGCCTACACAGATGTTGGCGGAGACAAGATGCTGACACCTAAGAGCTATAACTCTCAGCCGGTGTGTTTCTACACTGCTGAAGACGTTGCATTTTTGGATCTTTGTAGGATCAGAGTTCCCAGAATGTCAAGTTAAGATCCATATAAGTCCGGTCCCGCTAGACTGGTTGGTCCCGGTTAAAGAGTCCAACAGCCCCGCCGGCACCTGCCGAGCTGACAATTCTGATCAGGCAGTATCAGTCGCCGAGACATGCGCTGGTTTCGTTTAGTCTTTCTCATTAGTGTAGTTGGCGAGTTGCTCCCTCGAGCGGCGGAGCACAACGGTCGATGCGCCAAGGGAGCATAACAACGTTTTCACCACCCTAAAATCGACACTACGAATTTCCCTATCCTTCTTCGGAACTGAGCAGTTGCCATCTTAGGCTGAGCCAGACTGAGCCAGACTGAGCGAGGCGGTCACTGTTCTGGGCTGCCTCGGTTATAGTTGCCATGGCCCAGTTTTGGGACCTCGTATACCACGTCCTCGCCTCGCTTTCCTTCACTCCAACGACGAACTATGTTAGTATACCTAGCTCTTTAAATCTACATATTTTCTAACCGTGTTCGCGCAACAGAGCAACCAAGGCGGCCACTGCGAGGGTCATGGCCAACACATCTGCCCACTGCTAGCAGGAACGCGACCGAGGCATGACGCCCAGTCCGCAGCCCGTGTCTGTTCTCGCTGGGCCTTCTTCCTCTGCCGTCAAACGACCTCACGGATATGAGGGCCGGCGGAATTTTGAGCAGCAGAAACGCATCCATGGTTTTACCGTGCCGTCCGATTCCAAATTCCGATTCCTATTTTGACTCTGACCCACGACGCAGGTCCAGGACAAGGACTGAGGGCGAATACACCCACCTCAACATCCCCATCCTCTAGCACAATACCCTGGCCACGTAATCTCTCCCTGAGTGTATTGCGGGGCGCATTAAAGACATACTAGAACGGAACCTTGAAATTTCGCTCGGTCTTAGAGCCTTTCTGACGTTATATTTCTGACTTGTCTCGTCATTTGCGACTCACGAATCAGCAAAACTTGAAAGTCTGGTAAAAAAGATGTACACCTACTAACTCTAACTTTGTTGAGAATAGAGACACAAGACCAGACTTCCCGTGCCGAAATACCCTCCACGAGTGGATCCACGAAACCCCCGCTAAAGAGAAATTTGTAAGGTTGGCCATGAAGCGTGTGATTAAGCTACGACAGAATCATCTGTAGAAGGCTGTTTCCCTCCCCGATGAAGTCGTGCAACTTGTTCTGTGGATGGCGATGAGTTCTTTGACAGGGTACGCTGGGACGATGAGCTGTATGCGTGGGGGGAGAGGAGGTAATAGGGAGATCTTTATTCGCTGGTTGCTTTTAGAAGGGTGAGTATCTGGGTTTCTATTGTTTATCCTTGGTTTTGACGACAATAATGTCAGGTACCCGCTGAGGGGCGGTTGGCATCTTACGATTGGTATCAAGGTCTGGAGGACGTCAAATCCATTGAAATATGCTATTTACCCACATTACCTATATAAGGGTTTCCAGGAACATGATGGAATTTATCACAGTAGGAGATAGTAAAGTCCCTGAGCTTAAAGGGAGGCTTATAAATAGTGGTTGTTATCTTTACTAATAGTTAAGGTTAACGAGACAGTTTAGTCGAATAAAAAGGCTGTAAAGGGTAAAAACTGCCTAGAACGATTTAGACCCAGATAAGCCTGCTAAGGTGACTTAGAGCGACCGAACGGTTAAACCGACGGCCATAGCGAAGGGGGCGGCGTTGTAAGGGTTAGGGGGTTAAGAAAAGAGGCTAAGAAAAGGGGTAGTTCTATAGGGTAGATTGGGCGCGTAAAGCGATTTTGAGAAGTAGGAATAAATCTGTTTTATGGCATGTTTTGGTCCCTGGTAAAGTAAACTGATTTGTTGCCATAGAAAACCCTAACCATTTTCAGATGGGGGTGCACGCGGAGCAAAATTGGGGGTTGCACATCTAGTCGGGGCCTAAGATAAAGAAATGTCAAGCTTTGGAACGGGAAGCTAAGGTACCTATTGGTGGACGCAAGTTATGCAGAGGTGCACAAAAAAGGAATGAAGATACCAGGCGGCCCAACCCAGGAAACGTATAGAAAGATAAGCTCCAAGAAAGCCCCGGAGAGACCTGCCTGCTCGCCCTTTTCCAAGTTCTTCCTCGGCAGACGACTGTCTCTCAATTTGGACCTGTTATCCTCAAGTTCTTAGCAGATGAATGTCTTGACCTGTGCCTGTCTCTCTGCGCCCAGAGACATTTCCAGTCACACGCGGCCGTCTGAATGTAGCCGAGCCCGCCTGTTCTGTTCTCTGTAAGTTCCTAGGCAGACGACACACCGAGTACATTGGACAAATTACCAAAGGCCTCGCCTTATTCGTGCACCTGGTGGCGCCTATAAACTAAAAGAGAATACGCAGTACGGGATCCTGAAGCTCTACTACCTGTATGGATTCTGGGACCTCATCGATGCAACCCTGCCATATCCAGGTGGCCTTTTTCCGAGGGTTGGGGACGCCAAGGCCGATCACGCGTGTATTGTCAGTTTGGATTCAGTTGGGACGGATCGGACTTGCGTGTAAGCGGGGACGGATAATCGTTATATGTGCGCAAATCTGCTCAGTGCCCCAATTCCATTCTCCGGCGCCGTCTCTAGGAACTCGGATTTTTTGTTCCTAGTCTCGCCAAGTCACGGCCTTCTCTCCGCGCTCCCAAACTCGCGCGCCCCCCTGACGAGACTTGATCATAGGCCGAGTAGATTGTAACGACGGGAGCTAAGGAGACTACTAAGCAGGTTTTTTATTACAGGATAGGTACTGTATTAGAACGGGATGACAAACCCCTCACTACTGTAGCCGGCGATGCGATGCTACTATGGACTCCCGACAGAGTCGGTCGGATTGTGATCAAGTATAAGGGGACAGTCGTCCTCGTCTCCCATTGCTGGTACATGCCCTTAAGTCCTTCCGCATAGACCGGGCTATCCACCCCACTAAACAAGATCGAACATGAAACTCGTTTTTGTTCAAATTCTGACGCTCCTTGCGAGGGTGTCGCTGGTTAGCGGCGCCCTCGACCGTGACAAGGCCCTCTTGTCGAACTGCAGCGGCAGTTCTTGGCGCTCAGGCGCGCAGGCGCCTTACCGCTCCAGGCTAGGCTGGAGCGCAGGAGCCTTTCGTCATGTGCTCTCCTCACACACAGGGAGCTTTCTTTTGTATTTAGTCGGGGAGCTTCGCTCCCCCCCTTTCTACCTAATCAAGTCACTTTGCAACTGCACTTCCGCTGCTCCCATGAGCTCCGTACCCTCAGTGAAACGTTCCACACCTCTCCATTGGAATTGTACTTGTTCCCCTTTCCCCATTTGTGGACCGACGAACCTGACCAACGTCCACTTCTTCTAGATTCTCTTCCCGGGGTTCCAACCTCTCGACGTCATCGGACCCCTCGACATCTTTGCCGGAGTACGTTGTCCCCTCTCCTTCTAGCCCCCACGCAGCCAGGCTCCAAAAAGTCCAACACAAGTCTCTCCTATCTTTTAGGCCTCGGGCCAGCAAAACATGACCATCTCCTTCCTCTGGAAGGAGGCTGGCCCCGTCTCTTCAGTCGGGCCACCGCGTCTCTTCCCCGGACCGCCCAGCCCCAATCTCCCTCGCGCCGTATACTCTCGTCAGGCCGTATCCATCATGGCGACGCACTCCTTCACCGACGCACCTCCCCTCGACATCCTCCTCGTTCCCGGCGGCATAGGCAACCGGTACCTCAACGACACGACCGACACGGCCATAGAGGACTTTGTGGCCGCCCGCTACCCGTCGCTGCAGTACCTGCTCAGCGTGTGCACGGGGGCCGCCACGCTTGCCAAGTCGGGCGTGCTGCGTGGGCGCAAGGCGACTACAAACAAAGCTGCGTGGACGTGGGCGACGTCGTTTGGCCAGGGGATCCAGTGGATGCCAACCGCGCGCTGGACCGAGGACGGGAACGTGTGGACCAGCTCGGGAGTGAGCGCCGGCATGGACATGACGTACGAGTTCGTCAAGGTGCTGCTCGGTCAGGAGATAGCGGCATCGACCATCAACGGGATGGAGTACACGCCCCATGTAGACAAGGGGTGGGATCCGTACTCGGTTGTGTTTAATGTAAGACCCACTGGCACTTTGCTTTCCGTCATTCTCCCCTCTGTTCTGCTTTGCTTTCCACCAGTTCCAATCTCTCTCTTCTTTCCCTTTTTCTTATACCGCGTGCAAGAGCATGTGCGAGAGGGAGAGGGGGCTACAATGTTAGGCGTTTGCTCATACTAGTGCCCTACTAGGTTGCTGGAGCGGATACCTCCCGGCCCCTTGGAGATTGCGTCGGCCCGTTGGGACTTACTTTTGATCGTGCCGGAAATAAGCCAACGGGAGCGTAGTCGACGTACCCTTGGCAAATTAGGGGTCTACACCCTATAGAGAAAACAAACAAATAAAACAAAATAAATGTCGGCTGGGAAGCGTGGAATAAATGCCTTCATTACGTATCTGGAAGGCTGTAAATGTAGAGAGCGGTTATTCTCGCTGTCCAGAAGGCAGTGACGAATTAGGGCGAGCCCCTATCAACCCAGATGGCCCAGACACCCAACACACATATAGGTGTACGTTATACATGCTTCGATTGGAATGGATGTACTAACCCCCTCCGCCTGGTCTGGCCCAGCGCCCACTCTTCCATCTCCCCTTGCTCCGCCGCTAACCTAACTTAGCTTGTCTGGCCAGCGCCAGCAGCTCGCGCCCAAGGCCGTTCCCCTTCTTGAACGTATGAGAGGCCTGAAGTCCCGGTGACATGGGCACAGAACTTCTTCTTTTTGGCCTCCTTTTGATGACTTGGGGGCGGGTGGTGCGCGGCGTAGAGGGTGGGGGCCGGGCCGGCGGTGTTGAAAGCATCGCCCATCAGCAACCCGACCCCTGATTCCACCAAGGATTCAAGTCGTTGGCCGGCCGACCGGGTCCACAACTGCCAATCACTCGGAAATGGTTCCCCTGAATCGTCGACTCCGCGCCTCTCTCCTACAGAAGACACCAGCTGGTGGGCAGCATCTCAAAGTCCCCTCATCCTCACGACGACGCGACCATCGCTGGCAAATTTTCTTTCCACTGCTTTCTGACAACACCGGGCATGCATGCAACAACGCAGACACGTCCTCGCCCCCGCGTCAGCAGCTGGCCACCTTTGGAAATCCATCCTTTACAAAGACCAGTCCCGAAATGTCTTTCTGGATCCTTCCTCAACCTAAATTCCCTTCGTACCCAACCAAACCAGTAATCGACAGACGTGTTGATGCAGCAACAAATTGCAAGTGTCTCAGCGCACCCCCAATCGGAATAATCACGAGCAGCAGCGTGGTAAATCCGGCACGCCCCTTAGTCAGCGCTGGAATGGCGCGCTTCCAACACCAAAGCAGCACTCTGTGCGACGTCAAGTTGGGCCGCCGGTGTGTCTGTGCCTGAGAATTTCCTTTTCCATCATTAGTAGTCTTTGTTTCGGCGCGGCAGCAACTTTCATTCTTTGAGAAAATGGAATTGACTCTGTCCATCGTAATCCCAATTCCGACAAATTTGACAGCAGCCATGTCAGATTACTAAGCTATTCCGCCGTCAACAATGCAGCACCTCTCATCGCTTTGCACCCCAGGCAGCTGCGCCACAGCCCCCTGCTTCAGCTGTACTCTCGTCAGCGAGGGAGCGTCCGTGTCAGCTTGTCCGTCGTCGGGCTGCATCCTTCCAACAGAAAAAGCTAAAGATATAAGGAGACACCCCTTTGTCCGACGCGCAAAAGTTAGCAACTTCCGTCCCACCTTAACCTCAAACCCTAAAAGAAACCGCCACCATGGCTCCCGTCCACGCCGACCACCCCTTCGCGATGATCCCCACGCCCAGCTTTACGAAGCGCCAAAATGGGGAATCCGTATGCCCCATCCCCCACTCCCACCCCATGTTGACCCCCACTAACCTCACCCCCTTGCACCCCGACAGACCGACCTCTTCGACGAAGTCAGCACCGACATGGTCCTCATCCACAATCTCCTCCTCCGCTCGCTCAACTCCATCTACCTGCAAGCGCCGCACATCCTCCCCGCCGACGTCCCCGCCTTCTGCCGCTACACGCTGGCCTGGTACAACCTGATCCACCTGCACCACATGGGCGAGGAGACCATGTTCTTCCCGGCGGTGGAGCGCATGAGCGGAGAGACCGGGGTCATGGATGCGGAGAAGGCGCAGCACGCTGCGTTTGACCTGGGCGTGACCAAGATGAAGGAGTTTGTGGAGGGCGTGGTGGCGGGGACGGAGAAGTGGGATGGCAAGCGGCTGGTGGGGATCATTGATGATTTTGGGGGCGTGCTGAAGCAGCATCTGTCGGATGAGATTCAGACGCTGCAAGGGTTGAGGAGGTTTGGCGGGGAGAAGATGGCGGGGATCATGAAGGTGGCGGAGGAGGAGGCAGAGGCCAGCATGGTGAGTTGTTTTTTCTCAAATGTTTGACTTTGGGGCGTGCTGACGAAAAAAGAAAAACCTTGGGGCATACGGGCTGGCGTGGGCATTTCAGCAGATCGACCAGGAGTTTGAGGAGAGCATGTGGAAGGACTGGCCGCCGGCACCGTTCCCCGTCAAGTTCATCGCCAAGACGGTGATGCCGCGGTTTTACTGTGACGCATTGAAGTTTTGTTCGTGCGATCGAAGTGGGAAGTTACAGCCGCTGTATGCGCTGAGGGAAAAGAATGAGGCATGAGAGGTGGCCTTCGAGCGCAGCGAGCAGCCCGCCGGAGGGCCGCCGGAGGCATTTCCGGCCCAGATGCATACCAGGAGTTTTGGATATCCACAAGAAGAGTTGCTAATATACAAATTTTGAACGTCTCTTTTCATAGTGGCACTGGGGTGTTGAATGTGAAGGTCCTTGCGGACCCAGAAAGCGTGATTTAGTTGATGAGGGGCTCGTTGCCCACCTTGTCTGATGTCACACCGGATCCTGAGAAAGACACAGTGCTGGGAAAGTGACAGGCAGCGGAACTCCACAGGTATTGCCGTTGAAAGCGACCGTGGCGCTAGTGATGGTTCCGCTCGAGGTGATTGTGTATCAAAGTTGTGGCTGGCAGAGGCTGTTGACCGGTCAGCTATCATCGCTCCATTAAACAGACAGGTCATGACTCACTCCCTCGTTCTCCTCCGCACAAACTCAACAGCAATATCATCATGCTTGAGATTCACCACAGGCCAATCCGTCAAACGCACCAACTCCTGTGCCACCGCCTCGACCCATTGCTGAATCAGCGAAAACGCACCCGTCTGCGTACCAACCGTCACCGTCGGCTGCCCACTCACGCGCATGTTGGCTTGGTGAAACATGAACAGATCACCAAACAGCCCTAGTAGATGGCGCACGTTGGTAATCTTTGCGTCTTCGATCAGATCGGCGTACGTCTTGGGCGTCCCCGACGCGGCGGCCCACTCGGCGACCGTGCATGCTGCTAAGTAGCAGTTGTAGTACACGTTTGCTGCCCACCGCGGAATGACCGTCAACCCGGCGTACCCGTCGTCCGCAACTGTGGTAGTGCGTGCCCAGTACGGGCTGTCGGTTCTGCGGAGCACGGGGCGCGTGTTATCGCCGACGACGTACGTGATGCCGTTGTCGAGCTAGGCCTTGATGACGTCGCCGTTGTGGAGGCCGCTGATAGCCGGAGGAACGAGACCCTTGGAGGACCAGCGTGTGGCCGAGGCAATGTTGATTTGGGCAGCCTAGGCCTGGTTGAACTTGATCTCCTTGGCGGCGTCGGAGTATGTGGCGTTGTTGAGATTGAGATGGGTAAAGGTGTGCGAGACGTGGGCGAAGGCGTTGCGGTTGGCAGCGGGTTCGCGAGGGGATCGAGCTTTGCGCAGGTGGGAGACCACGAATAGGTGGTGTAGGATGGATTCCAGTAGTTAGTTCCGGTGCCAAGAACTCGATGGGAGTTGTGGCAGGGTCTGAGTCCCCGAGGACGTACGTCTCGGGGGCGCAGACGCCTAGCGAGGCAAGTTGGCCATTGGGCTGCATTCTTCGACGCTTTGTTGCCGTGGGCCAGCTGGGAGCTGAGGTGGGTCTTTGCTCATGATTCACCCGCTCCTTCTCTTTCTGGCTGTTTCCTTCGCGTTCATCACCTCCAAATCTGACATTTCAGAGACGTCGCATTGCGCCTTGACGCCAGCACCCCCCGATCTCCCCGCGCATCACCGTTCCCGAACGCGAGCCAGGGTAGCTGCTGCACATCATCAGCAAGGGGGGCAGAATCGAGAAGATCAGATAAGGTATACAACAAACCCTGGCCAGTGGGCACATTCGACATATCACAGATCAATTTGCGACGTCACGAAGCAATACCCAGCTCCAGGAGGATTACGCCTGCCTTCCGGGTTGTGGTGAAACCTCAACGGCGTCTCAACCCCCAGCTCGATTCCAACCCCCGTCAGCATCCCGATTCCGCAGCTAGTGGAAATGCCCATCGAAATGCCCTTCGTCAGAGCATGCCGACGTCATTGGGCATTCCTGAACAACCCCGGTTCATGCGGGATCGACATCGATATCTCCTCGGATTCAAGGTAGGCAGGCGTCCTCAGTCGCGACCCCGAATGAGTCGATACGAGGAAATACGGGCGTATTGATCTCCTCCCCGCTAAACCTGAAGTGGCGATAACAGCCCGCGAAATCCGCAGCTTCCAGTGAGGAGTCCTCGAGGACAATTGGAGAACCGTGTGGGCAAACGAATGCTCTCCCTCGCTACAAACCATCGGCACCTGCATCCCAAACAAGCCTATCAACGAATACGCCACCATCTTCCGTCCTAGCCGTCTGCCGCCCGGCAGTCCAGCTCGTCCAATCCTCTGCGCAGCATTAACTCAGCCCTAGCTTCAACAGGCATCCAAGACCGCTAGCAAAATACCAAGCTCCTGGACGCCAACAAGTCCTGCAGCGCTCACCTCGTAAACCACACCGACGCCCAATCCGATACCATTGGAGCTTGCTGTTGACCGCCTCGGCCCTTACTCCGCGCAGCTAGAGTTGTCGATGCAAACTGTCTCACCCGCATAGACTTCCACGGATCCCGCTTTCAGGTAACGGGCTGCAGAACGGACTAGGTCAACAGGATGACGTGCCGTTCATTTGTGTAACTATCGCCTGCCATGCCTCCATGACGATAAGCGACGTCTTGAGATCTCTCGGCTCTGAATGGTCGTAGGGCTGAGACAGATGGTGGGCTGAAAATGTTGTTCGTCATTATACCTGCTTTTACGCTATCCGACAGATTAGTCATAACCATAAAGCCTCGCGTAAAAACTAATCCTAGGGGACCACAGTCTACTGAATCTGGCTAGTTTACGCGAAGGATGAAGACGCATGGTGGGGGCGGGCTGTGCTGCCTTTTATTGGCACAACGGGTTGGTCTACAATCTCATCATTCGGCAGTTCGAGCAGCGCTGAATCAGCAACCGTGGTTACCTAAATGCCGGCGTTCGGAGCGGCAGTCGACGTAAACGAGCAAAGCTCATTGGATGAAGGGACACACCAAGTTTAGACTCTTTCGCGCATGGAACAACCTAACCCGGTGGCTCGGGACCTGGTCCGAGTGTGTTCCAGGTTAGCGGTGAGAGAAATATCACTACTTCCGCCAAGCTGAGTAGGAGCTCTGGTGGCACTTCTTGCCGAGACTGGAAGTCCGAGTCCTCGCAGTCTATCTAGTCTTGAATTCTAGACCGACGCCTTGGGAAGTTGACCATTGTGCGACAATCTGATGGTACTTGTATTTATAGCACTGGCGATTCCCGTCTTCCTGCCCAGCCCCGGCCCCTTTTTGCTTTCCTGCCACTTCTTTCTATTCACTCATCAGGGACCCTCTCAATACGGCCATCATGGGTAGCGTTACAATTCCCGCCGAGACGGTGGCCATGCTCATATTCCCCTGTGTGGCCCTCTACAATGTCTTGGAACTCAACTTCATCATCCTTGCCACCTTCAAGCGGCGCTCCGGTCTCTACTTTTGGAGCTTCCTCGCCGCCACCTGGGGCGTCGCCCCCCACTCCATCGGCTTCCTCCTCCTAGTCTTCCGCTCCGACCTGAGCGGCCCCGGCCTTGTCACCCTCTTCCTAACAGGGTGGTGGTTCATGGTAACAGGCCAATCCCTAGTCCTCTACTCCCGACTGCACCTCGTCCTGCAAAACCCCAAAATCCTCCGCCTCGTCCTCGGCATGATCCTTACCAACGTCTTCATTCTCCACCTCCCCATCACCATCCTCGCCTACGGCAAGGAAGCCGGCCACAAATCCTTCCTCTCGCCCTACAACATCTGGGAGCGGATTCAAATCATCATCTTCTTCGTGCAGGAGGTCATCATCTCCTCCCTGTACATATACGAAGCCCTCAAGCTCATGCGCATGCGTCGCCTTTTTGTGCTCCATGACGACAAGGGTCGCGCCCGGCGGTTGATTCTGCATCTGTTCCTCGTCAACGTCATCATCGTGCTCCTGGACGTCAACATCATCCTCTTTGAGTTCCTCGGGCTACACGACATCCAGACTTCGTACAAGGTGCTTGTGTACAGCGTCAAGCTCAAGATCGAGTTTAGCATCTTGAATAAGCTTGTGGAGCTAACGAGGAGCGTGTCGAGGATGACGTCGGATAATGATACGCCGGTGAACGCAATGGCGCGCTTGCCATCATTTGTGGACCCGGAGAGGCATATGCATGTGCAGATGCGGATGGAGATGGGGATGCAGAATGAGACGCTGGGTGGGGGGAGTTTGCCAGGGGATAGGATCTGGACGGGGCCCAAGGGGAAAGCAGGGGGGACTGCTGAGGTTGTGGTGAGAGAGAAGAGCGGGAAGCACTCGGAAGAAGGAAGGCGTGTGTTGGGGGAGGATTAGGTGGGAATGAAGGACGGGGGGTTGGATATGGCGTTGCAAGGAGGCAAATCAGTGTCAATTTGTCTGTCTGAAGAGTCACCCTTACTTTTGTCAAATATTTCTCAATATTTATTGTTGCCTGATAGACGCGCACCACCCTGGGCATCAACCACCTCATGCATGATGTGTAAACTCAAACATCGATGGCAGTCTTGCTCCAGCCTGAGTTGCAGTATTGCTGATATGCCGCCAAGCATGCACTTCACCGTGGATTCGCTCAGTTGTCGAAAGGTCCACCACTACACCTTTGGCGGCGACTTTCAGTCCTCGTCAATCCTTCCTCCTAGCTCTCCGTCATCTTCGTTCCCTCTATTTGCGCGTGGATGGGTATACCAGGAACGCCTTCTGTCGCCTCGGGTTCTTTACTTCGGGCCGGGGGAAATCTCCTGGGAGTGTCGGACGTCACGGGCCTGCGAGCGCGGGATGGCCGGCCATGGGCAACAATCATTCATCAATTCGCAGGCTTTATCTTGCTTGCCAAACCAACGACCCGATCGATCACTGTGCTATTTGGCACGGTGTCGTTGAATAGTGCTAACTGACTTCGGACTCTCACAGCACTTTGAAACAGGGCACTACTCCGAGGAAGGACCGACGGCAAAGACGCTCAAGTACGCCGACCCCGAAACCTTGAGCAAGACAGTACGCAACGACCGCTCCGACATCTTTAGCCTGGGCTGCGTCTACCTGGAAATGGCGACCGTCATCATTGGCCGCCCACCGCGGTATGCCGAGACCCAACTCTGGGGAGAGTCCAACACTTACGACTCCAAATACTCGGAAGCCCTCGACGGGCTGGAGGACTACCTTAACAAGCTGGGCCGGATCATCCACGAGGAGGTGGAGCACAAAGCCGACCCCGCCTCGCTCGCGGCCGTGGCCGGCGTGCTGGCTGTGATTGGGAGGATGATGCACAGCGACTTCCGCCAGCGACCCTGGGCCTGGGACCTCTACCCGTTGGTTCACCGTCTTTACTACGTGCCGGGTGCTCCGGGGCAGTGTGAAACGTGTGAGAAGGAGCGGCAGGGCGCCGGGGACACGCTCGCGAAGAGGTCGGCGATATTGGGGGATGTCGGCTATGATGGTGAGGGGATCGGCACGCAAGGACGGATCTGTGGGCGCATTGATGTGTCTAAGCGGAGAGACGTAACAGACTTGATGTAATTAGTCGGGGCGACGGCGATGGACCTGCTAGTGTTTGAGAAGGATTTATAATGGCCAGCGGAGAGATCGCAAATCGTCTTAGTCTGGATCTCACGTAAGGCGCGGAGGGGTGTGGGAGGAGACTCTCCTGATCAAGATCAAGCATATCCGCGAGCAAACAGCACAGTAACTTTGGCCCAGTTCCAAGCGGGTACCTTGCCGAGCCGGAGTAAGGCTCTCCGCTGTCTCGGCAACCATCACATCGCAGATACCAGCGGCTACATACTGGAAGAAACGCGAGATGGGCTCAAAACGCCTCACCGCAAGGAGAAATTGCGGGCGTCCTATCGGGTTTGAGGCTCGCGTACGCAGCTGGGGCGTAGCACTACGAGTAGACGGCGCATTAGGTGGCGATACCCACAGCGTAACTCCTGATGATGCGTTAGCGCTTACTTGACCTCATTATACATAATCGTACCAGATATCGGCAGCTGAGACAAGGGAGAGAAGTTGGAAAGTCGATATCAGCGTTTTATGTCTCAGGGCGATCACGTTGCTCGGATCACCGGAGCATTGCCCACATTGAGCAGCCCGGTTGCTAATTGAACGCTTGCGTCACCCAGGATTCTGGTTCAGTTAGAAACAACTAGGTTGTCTATGGAAAGAAATAAGCGCTAGGTATGTCATCTACCAACCCCCCGGTCGAACCTTAACGCTATAACATGCATGTTCAAGCCTTGCGAAATTCTATTTCAGGGGTGGACTCGGACTTGAGTAGAAAACCTAGGCCTTAGCGTTCTCGGCAATCTATACCGGAGCTTTCGACCACGTTATCAGGAATCCGTGCTGATCTCTCAGGTGAATGAGACCTATCGTGTCGAGCGTATTTACTAATAAAGAGGGTTTGGTCGGCTTCCATAGCTCGGGGGCCGCAGTGGTTGGTTTCCAGGCCTCAGGGGTCGAACGGCTCTGACACTAGGGATAACGGGGCTTGCCAAAAAGCCTTCCGGCACCCCCAATGGTATCTCCAAATTTACCGTACCGGAGATTTTGCCGGAGAAAATGCACTTCACAACAGTTATCACTCTGGCCTTGGTTCCCGCCGGTGCTTTCGCCGCACCGTGGGCTAAATCGGCAGCCGGAGAGTGGATCGCCAATAACACCGTTTACCCCGATGTCGCGGGCGGTAAGTCTACTACTCGTGTTAACTTCAGCCTTGACCTAGTTCCGCTAACCCTTATTTCGCCCCCGTTAGTCCGGAATTTCCATCAGCTGCAGGTACTGGACGAATGCTCAGGGCGACATATTTCATGGAAGTAAGTTTTAAAGTCACAAACCACATTATCCAGTTGCTAAAATGGGCACCTGCCTGCTCTAGCGTGCCGTCATACGGGCAACTCTGTTGAGTGTCGGTAATTTCTGTCTTGGATAGTATTTCAGGCATCCAGCTGGCCAGAGTTTTTTTCGAGACATGAGGGACTAGAAAGAGTAGAAGATTAAAGGTTGGAATGTACCTTAGGTGATCCGGCCTGGTCCACCTACAGTCAGACCCTGCCTTTCTGCAAGGCCCTTTTAATGCAAAGTCCCATTAAATGCAAGCTAATTCCATGTTTGAATTAATTAGTATGACAAAACGCAAATCCTGCGCCGAGCCCGAGCCGGGGTGAGCAATGCCACATGGGCGAAATACGAAAAAGGAAATTTCGTGAGCCGAGATTCGTCTCACAAAAGAAAGGGGGCCTGCCTAGTAGAATGCAGAGAAGGCCTACAATCAACTTGCTTACAATCAACTTGAAACTACAATAGTGTAGGCAGGTAAGGACTCCACCAGGTTTCCATTGTGTCTGACAACTAGACAGTTGTCGACCGCCTGTGGGCGTGATGCGTGCGCGCCGATGGGATTGCAGAAGAGCTCGCTGAGGTGGTCGAGCCGTGGAGCCTATCTACGTAAGGGGTTATATTACTTGGGGGAAGAGATGTTCGTTGGAACCAAGTACACGATGGGGGCCGATATCTTGTATAAGCTGTTCAGACCCAGTGGTCCTGTAAGGAGGGTCGAGAGGCGATAAAATTTCTGACGTGTCTGGTCAATTCAAAGAATCGCCCCTCCTGTCGTCCTCCCGCTCACCGTCCCTGTACTCGCCCCCAGGAGCTTCCCCAGCAGCGGCATCCAGCACCCAGAGATGCTGCTGCTGCTGCTCCACCCAACCTCTCGGCTTTCCTAGCTACCATCTCCCCGTTACGCAGAGCGACGACATCACCGCATAGCCCCCACCACCCCAAGCCAACCACAAAAAGCCTCTCCCGAGTTGGGCATCCATGTGCATCCCTTTTGGTAAGTCGCTCTCAAACCACTCCAATGCCGCGACAAACATGGCGCCCATCAACAAACCGTGCACGGCTGGTAGAAGGGCATACGCAGCCGCCATCCAGTACAGGTATACCCTCACCCTATCCCAGGCATGCTCATCCAGCCCCTCCACCTCCTCCCGCGCCCCTTTGGGGAGCGGGCAGAACCTTTTTAGGAAGGGCGGACACTAGCATCATATCCACCAATTCTTGTTCCTGATCATCCACTCCACCGCCCACATCAACCTGACCACCGCCACTGCGCCCAGATGCAACACGTACGGAAACCACGCCAGTGGCACCGTGAACCTGAACATCCTGTTGCGCAGCACAGTCGTCCAGAACGGGTTGGAACACTTCATCCCCCGATCGGGCGGGTAATAGTGCGACCTGAGACACTGGTATTCTTCGCCAGGGGTGTCAGACAGTCCGCCTATCGTGCCAGGCATGATTTCAATCAGAGCGAAAGGGTTGAGCGTGGAAGTTGGGCCGCGCTAGAGTATTCCGCTTGTCACCAGCGGCGCGGAACCGATTGAGCCAGGGCTACGAACGGGCGGTGCGGACGGCCAGGACCAGGTGAATGCGCTGGGGAAGTAACTCAGTGCGACAAGGTAGGAAGGTTGTGTGGCGTTGGAGGGGATGATCCCGTTAAACTGTTGTGCTGTGTTTAGTAGTGGGGGACCAAAGGGGGAGGGAAGAGCGTACGGAAACCGTTGAGAGGCTGTCGAGGCCGATCAGCAGCGAGCCAGGTCAATCCGGGTTGGCGACGTAGAACGTGCCGGCGACGAGAAGCGTCATCGCGACATGATGGAGCCCGCGGGAAAGGTCTGCCCTAAGGCAATTTCGCGTGGCGCCCATGTTGGCGATGATGAAAATAGGCGCTGATGATTCTGGGTGCCGTTATATTCGCTGCTCCGTGGCTAGTATTAAGGTTGAAGCCTAGGAAAACGAAGTTAGAATTTAAGGGTGGTCGTCAGACGAAACGTGCATGGGTGGAGTGGAGCTCGTATTGTAATTCCTGTATCTAGGGGGAGGCTTGGAAATTACCCTTAGCCATTATGACGCTACATTGTCATCATCCGATGTGCTGGGGTCTCTGAAAGATTTGGGCTGACAGGATGCAGTAGACAGATGAGACAACCCCAGCCCACTCCTGCCTTGACTAGGTAGATTGAAACTCTACCTCTGCGTTTTCTGTATGAGTCCTCACTCCTTCCACTTCCCTTCATCGTCATGTCTGACAGTGCCTCCCATTCTGACTCAACGCATACCTATCCGCACTCACCACCTCCCATTGTCAAATTCAACCGACTGTTTAGGTAAGCAGCGGTAGCGCGGCTGTTCCGCGCTTTACGTGCTCACGGTTGCTCTGCGAGCTTCTCTCCAATACAACACTCTTCACGGCTTCCAATTACTGCGTTTCTGGTGACCACGTTGAATTCAACACCCATGCCTCAACCCTCACCCTTTTCCTCGCCCAAAACACGCCCCCACGGGCCGCTACGTTTCTTATTCGCTCGGATAAAATGTTCTGAGCTCATCTACCTTACCGAAACCTCTCTAGCCGGTAGGGCAGCTTGAGCTTGTTCTCTCATCGGGAGCAAGCGGTACTTCTACGTCCTACAAAAAGAGCAAAGCAAAGAAAAGAAAAGAAAACGCTGGTAATACCCGACAGAAGAGTGTGACCCAGGACGAGAAAGCAGCTATAGAGCTTGGTCGGCCAGCTTCAGGTCCTTAGGACGCCCTGCGTTCCAAGACAGGCATAGTACTACTTTAATAGCGGTAGGTCTTTGGGGACAGGAGAAGAGCTTGGCTTCCATGTTGTAGTTAGATTGGGGCAGTGCAATGGTGGTGGCACGTGTGGCTTTAAGCGAGAAGTGAAAATGACAACGCCCAGCCCAACTTGACGCCCTCGGCATTTCTCGTCGCATGTGTGAAGATAGTGGTCCATGGGAATTTTTCTGTCACAATGGTTGGCCGGCTCGGACGTGTCTGACCGGTCTCAAAGTGAAGAGTGGGATCCCATTGGTGGCGACTGAGAAACTCACCTGGTACATAATCCGAGATCATGTAGTCCGGTCACGAATCAAGAGCCCACTTTTTACAGTACACTTCCATCTACACTCCCATCCGGAAGACCCATTTGTAGCACGCTGCTGATCATTCCCTCCTGTTGTGCTGTGCCGTAGACCCACAGCGCCGGATATCATCTTATCCCAGCCACTTGCGTAAGCGTCGGCCTCCAAAATTCTCCGCACCAGCTAAAACTTGGCAAAGGCAGAGAGGGAGAGAAAAAAACTCAACTTGGTGCACTACTAGGTAGTACGTACTTGTTGGCGACCTTTTACCTACTACTACCATGAACTCACTCCAGCTACAACCAGCGACTGAAGACGACGTCCCTGCGCTTGTCAGCATCTGGTTCGCTGCATTCCGCAACGACTCCGTCCTGACGCGCCTGTGGCCCGACACGCCTGGTCTGCGGAAGTGGTGGGAGGGCGCGAACCGGCACGACATGCTCAACAAGCGGGCCTCGCAGCGCTACGTCAAGGTCGTCGACGTGGGCGCTGCAGATTCCGAGGGCAGGCCGTGCATTGCCGCCTGGGCGAAGTGGGATCTGGCGATGCCGGATGAGCGAGGCCGCCGCTATCCGCCTTGGCACGAGGACATGCCTGCCAGTGAGTGCGATGTGTTTTTTGGGCGGGAAGAAGCGGAGAGGAGGAGGGTTATGGGCGATTCGAGGCATTTCTGTGCGTGAGAGCAACATTTTAACTAATCTGTGTGCCGAGAAGTGGGAAAACATCAAACAAAAAAGCTAACCACACTAGAGGGCAGATCTGGACACACTTGTGACCCATCCAGACTACCAACGCCGGGGTGCCGGCCTCATGCTTCTGAAATGGGGATGCAATCTTGCGGATGAATGCGGAGTTGCAGCTTACGTGGACGCCAGCAAAGCTGGCGCAAAGCTGTATGAGAAGTGTGGATTTGTCGATGAGACGGAGCCGGGGCCTAGCGACGTTGCGTCGATGGCTCGATGGCCACGCGGCAAAAGCGAAAAGCAGAAGTAAGGAGTTTGCCGTAGGAATATGAGCTTCGTAATACATTCAAGTGCACCGCCAAGCCGAAGCCGACGCATGAGACGAGAGGAGGGTCGGAAACGGCATGCCTGGATGTGAGGACGTAACGGAATGCGAAAACATAGACATCGATAGTGCCAATAGAGCGTATCATATTCAAAAACTTGAGATCAAGTTTGAGCTCAACCCCTTTCAGTAATCACTCCTCCCTGGCCCGCCATCATAGCACTTATTACATTGGCACCTTCGGGCCCATTTCGTGTATCCGCCGCCTGCCCCGGCCAGAACGGCCCACGAGATTAGCTACTAAATAAACTTCATCAACGCAGCTGGTACGTATTCCAAATGAGAACATATCTTTGTACTGTAGGCAACGTCCCCGTATACTGTAGCCCCACCAAAGCTGACATATATAACCCTAACCCCCCGGACACCACCCTCCCCCCGCGATGCCGTGACAGCTGCCAGACTGCAACCGCATTCAACTCCCTTAATTGATCACACCGCAAACAACGCTCAAATAACGAAATCTGCGCAAATAAGGCCAATTCTTGCATTTCTACAATAATCCTACAAATAACTATCAACTATCCTGCTGACTAAGCGCCTACTTGGCCTCTGATTGGCCCATAATCGCCTCTGTAATCGCCTCTGTTGCTTGCGACTGTGTGACTCGAGTGTTGTTACGCGTGGTTCGTGTAGTTTTCGTGACTCTCGTAGTTCCTGATGTCGCCGAGGCCTGATGGCTTCTAGATGCCGTCACGGAACTGCCTCTATTCACACAAGTCCTTCCGCCACCTCTAGGGACACTGCTTGACGTTGTGAGTCTTTGTTCGGCGTGTCGCTGAAGCCACCCCAGTAGCTGAATTCTTCGTCGGAGGGGGTCATTTCTATGAAGAATTAGTAGGGCAATTGATTGGGACTGTTTTCGGCTTACTGCAGCGATTCGTTGTTGCGTGGTTGCGTGGCTGCAACGCAGTGGTTATTGCAAGTTGGTGATGGAGGCTTTTGCGCGGGGTGGAAAATTTTCGTTGGGGTGTGAATTCTGGCAGCTGCCAGAGATTTGGGGGAGGGGGGAGGGTGGTGTCCGGGGGTTAGGGTTATGTATGGCGGCTTTGGTGGGGCTACAGTACACGGGGACGTTGCCTACAGTACATAGATATGTTCTCTTCCAAATACAGGGACACCCTCGGACTTCTCTAGGTATTGTCGTCGCAAATACAAGATACTTTCAGTTGATAGGCTGCGAGGGGCCAGGTCGAGCCGAGCCAGTATACGAGTAAAACATTAGCTACCATCCTCGGCTGACCCTGACATTCAAAGTGACGGGAACTCTTCGTCGCAGTAGGCGGGAAAAAACGAAGTTGTCGGCCAAACGGCAAGACAGCTCTGCTGTCTGCACTGACAAATGGAATCGGCCATCCCCTGGCTTGCTCCTGAATGGAAACCGTGTGATAGAAGAGACGGTGAGGCACGGAGTGAGAGATTTATTGTCTTGCTCTTGGCAATCGAGCTGAGTGGTGTTGGATTGGTGCGCGAGCCTGGGCGAAATGAAGACTACGTAAAAAATTGGCCTAGTGCAGAGCACAGGCCTCCCCCTATCGTAGCTCGGAGCCCCTGACACTCACAACACCCCAAGTCAGTGTCTCTAGATCAAAGTCGTATAGGTAGGTACCTATTAAAAGGCCAGTGGCAGAAGGCACCGGAGCATCTGGAGGAGGTGACAAATGGGCCCACCATCCAACAGCTATTTCAGGCAGTCAGAAGGGCCCGGATCCTTTACCTCAATCAAACTCCTTTCCAGCAATCTTTCACCGTGTTCCCATCGTCGCTAGCTGTCATCGTCCAGGATTCGTCCGATCGTTAACATATGTGCCCAATTCAGCCTTGTGGGCGCGTAACGACCTAGGAAGACTTATTTGCGCCCTGGAAATCCGTGGTCGGTCCAACCATCATTTCAGCCTCGGAATTTGTCAGAGGTGGACAGCAGAATGGTGTGTATTGTGGTGTGGGGAAGAAGGCTGGCCGAAGGCTGGCCGAAGGCCTGGGCTGGTTGAAATACTAGCCAGAGAGGTGTGGCTAGCCCCACACCTCTCACAGAATTCCATCTGGTAGGTTCATTGTTGGTACATCTCCACCAATGACACAAGCACATTGCGAGGGCTGGTTTGGTTTCCGACCACCTTCCACATCGATAACTTGCCCCGGAATAAAAGCTCCTAAGGTTGCCCAACAACAGTTATTCAACGGCGCAGTTTTTCGCTTGAGTTTTGGACCAGAGCACAGCCCCAGGTGGAAACTAGCACCCCTGAAAATTCCGTTGCATCACCGCGCAAAAGTCCCCAGACGGTGCACTCTGGCCTCAGCCCGAATTACGATTTACGTTTTTGTGCCCCATGATGTTGGCTGCTAAAACCACAGCACAAAGAAAGCCCAATTGAGCAAAGGAGCCGCGTAAGCCCCTTGATGTAATCTCGGCCGTGCTACACACCTAACTAGCTCTCAGCCGTCGGCTTAGCTATGTGACAACTGATCAGATGTTCAGAACCACTGTGCCCTGTGTAAGACTGGATAACTGAGCTGTCCAATGCAGTCGTGAGCTGAAAGCAGTTGAGTCCAACTCGGTGTGATTGGCTTTTCGCCTTCCATCGTCATGTTGCTCCGTCGCGACCAGAGCTGAAAGGGGGAGATTATCTCGGAGCTTGTCTCCTGTCTACCAGCCAATTCGTTGAAGCCCACGGCAAGGCCGAGACGCCTTACGTATCTCGGCGTTTGACATTGAAATCTCTCAGCGGAAATCTCTTGAGATTCCTGTGTATATAAACGAAGACTGGCTCCTCCAAACTCTCATTGTTTTTCTTCGCATCATCACTCAGCCTTCGTTCTCACTTCACAACCAACAACACTCACCACCATAAGCCACCACTGAAAGTACGGGAAACCTCGGTAAGTCCGTCGCCACGCTGAGCGAGCTGCACACCCCTCCCAATGGACATCTGGGGTTGAGTAAGGTACTGACTCCGAGTCCTGCACCAGCAACCTCAACATCTGAATTCAAAATGGTCAATGCAACCTCCCTCTTCGCCGTCCTTACCAGCCTTGCCGCCGTGCAAGCCTGCGTGCGCACATGCGAGACGAACCGGGATTCAGGCGGCACCTGCGGCTACCGGTGCTGGCGCGCCTGCGATAGTCTCCCTGAGACGAATGCCCGCAACGCGTTCCTCAAGGGCCTTCAACGCGCTGGCCACGACTGCCGTTCTGTTGGTGCCAATCAGATTGAGTGCACTAAGACAAGGGAGTTCGGTAGCTGCTCGGCCCATTACTGGAATTGTGGTAGCGGGTGCTAGTGGAGTGTTGGGGGGAGGGGGACATAAGGAGGGTGGGGGTTTTGTATTGATGAAGAATGCGTTTTGCTTTTGCCCGGGGGAGAAAAAGGGGGGGGGGGGAGAGAGAA
>Ga0247758_1000997_pt1 | contig 23572 bp, 17 predicted proteins | sample UWRJL156409C4_FD_180950 | JGI IMG/M metagenome (GOLD analysis project Ga0247758, IMG submission 180950) | Plant litter microbial communities from Arlington Agricultural Research Station in Wisconsin, United States - UWRJ-L156-409C-4 | ecosystem: Environmental > Terrestrial > Plant litter >... | reverse complement strand
ATTATAATATTATATATATTATAATATTGTATATATTATAATATTGTATATATTATAATATTGTATATATTATAATATTGTATATATTATAATATTGTATATATTATAATATTATATATATTATAATATTGTATATATTATAATATTATATATATTAAAGTTGGTTTATATTACTTATTTATTATAAGTTTTAAAATTTTCTTCTGTTAATTTCTAGCTACTGAGTGCCCTGTGGGCTCCCTGTATTACAGGAGCCTCCAGCAAGTAATAGCCTGTAGCTATTGCGTGGTTGCGGACCCCGTAACCACTGGTCAAATCTTCCAGAACCCTCTGGGGTTCTAGAGAATTCTAACTCACTCCAGGGCCCCCTGGGGCTCCTAGAGTACTTAAAACCTACTAGAATCCAGGAGGGTAGAACCCTCTAAATCTAATGGGGCTACTGCCCTACAGAACTAATCAGAGCATCACAGTGGCCACGCCAGCCACTACGTTAGCAGAACCATAAAGAATAGTTTAGAACAATATTATTCCATTATTGTATTAGTTAGTTTTACCCTATAGAAGGCTCTGGAAGTATTCCAGAGTCTCTCACAGCCTATAACAGGCCCTCTCCTCTCCTGTATCTAGTTCTAGTTAAGCAAGCAACTTCATTCTACTGCAGTCATTGTATAAGGCACTGCCTTCCGGATCCTCTTGTTTCTAGTGTTGATATTCGCTGTGATACCTTTATTTACAGTGGCACTGCCCTGTAATTCAGGCCTTTAATTGCTTCCTACAGCGCCTACGGCACTGTACCTGGCTTGGACCAGTACTGCACTTCTTCCTCTGAGGCCACAGCGCTGTATTACAGCCCTGTGGAATCCTGAAGTTTAACAGATTATAATATAATAACTGGCTAGTAATTGCCTGTTACTGTTACACATATTCTAAGTTAAAGCGCCTGATTATAGTTGGTAAATAGGGATGTGGGAGTATATAGCTTTATCGTGGTTCTAGGTGTTAATTCGTTTTCTACTCTTCCCTGTTTAATAGATAGGCCCTCTGTTAGAAATGTAAGTTTTAAAAAGGCTTGCAAGCCGGCGCTTTAGTCTTAACGTACCTGTGGACTGTGTGGTAAATAAAGTGGGCGAAGTTGCGCCACTTAGAGAGGTGTATGACACTGTACTTGGAAGGGCGGGTGTCGCTGTTATGGTAGCACGGCCATGTGTTTTCAGATTATCCCGCGCCTTCGACTTCTCTCGGCGCTCTTCTCTTCAATTGGCCCATCGCTTCTTCTAATTACCAGCTATAATCGTCTCCTGCGCTCTCTATTAGTGTCGTATTCGCTGTTGTGTTGATGGTGGTTGAAGGGATCGCCATTGATGTTTTGAGGGGTTGCCGCGGAGCTGAAGCCCAACGACGCGCCGTGGCTGATTCCCCGGCGTTATCGCTGCGATTGACTGGCGGTTTTGTGTGTGTCTTGGCGGGGGTTTCCCCTCAGGGGAAACTATCTCCCGAACTGGATAGCGCAAGCGGTCAGTGATCAAGAGGAGGCGGTCATCGCCAGAGTGAACAAGAATAAGATCATCTCTCGTAAGGTGTGTGGCCCAAACACACTACTCCTTAGCTCCGATCCATCAACTTACGGCCGCGGCCGCAGCGTCACCCCGGAGTCTGACTTACCGCGACACGGGTTGCAGCCGCAAGGTCCTGACTTCAAAGGCTGACAAGTTCTTAAGATAAGGTACAAATACTCCAACCCCCCGGCAAAATCGGCAGACTTCGCCACTTCCCGCTCAACCAGCAAATAACTCATTGTCAACTTAACCATAATCAATCAAGATGGCTCTCAATAAGCCGACCAACTCTTTCCTGACCAGTGGCGCTGGTTCGACAGTATTGGAAGCCATTGAGCACCCTTCTGTACTAGAGAGGTACTCCAGGTGGGACAAGAAAGCTCCCAACCAGAAGGGCCAAAAAGAAACACCCCATGTTTTCTCCTGCTAGTCTACTACCTCTCTGAGGGCAATGGGAATGGGAATCGAACCCGCACCACTCATCCTTGCATGCCCTAGGGCCAGTCGCAATGTTATCCACAACAGGTTGTTATCCTAAATAAACCGTTGCAGCTAGTTCGCCGACAACCAACGCCCCTACCAGTGGATTTCTTCCAGCTTCCAGCGCCAGGTGCTAAGTCCTCAGCCTCGCGCAGCCTCTGACCGTTCATCACCAACTCCCAGACGACATCCAAGCTCAAAAAGCTTCAACATGCTTCTCCCTCAACTTCTCCGCAACCATCCCTCCCAGCTCCTTCATGCTATTGCTCCCCATCAGCTCTAAAACCGTCAGCTGCAACCCCATGGCCTGACGGAACCACCTGCGAAGCTCAATCGCCGCCAGGCTGTCCATGCCCATTTGCGCAAGGCTCAAGCTTAAATCCACCGACGCACCCGGCTTGAGCAGAAAGTCCATCACCTTGCGCCCTATTTCAGTCGCGAGAAACTCCACATTGGCTTCATCGCCTAGCATCTCGGCAGCCGTTGCGCCGCTCTCTGCCAAGCGGTCCATGAATCTCTTGAGGGACGACGATTCACTTTCGTTTGACGAGTTAGGGCGGAGAGATCTGTTGTGATAAAACCCCATTCGCGGGTCGCGGCGCCAGTTGGTCGGGTTCCGATCGTCAGCAAGGTGGAGCTGGGAGCTAGATCGCATTCCCATGACGATGTGCCCTCTGCTTTGCCACTCCTGAATATGTCCTGCGGCGATTGGTTGCTCCAATGAGGGCGGGCGCTGTTCAAAGAGGCTGGCTTCGACACAATCCAGAAACTCACGCTCCCCTAGCATGTAATTGCCCTGGGCCATAACGCTACGCTTTGCGTATGCGTTATCGGCCACATATCCCACGTCTTCAATTGGGCAGATACTCAGGACCGATGCGGGCAAACTAAGCGAGTGACGGTACCGGCAAAAGGCCTCAAGAAACATACATCCAGCCTTGTAGTTGGCTTGGCCAGGCTGATCCACCACAGTTATGGTGGAGGAGGCGAGCCAGAAGAAGTCCAGAGGAGTCTTGAGCAGGGCGTTGTGCAGATTCCATGTCCCGGTTACTTTCGGCTCGATAGCAGCAGTCCAGTCTTCGTGCGAAATGCTGAGAAACGGCGAGTCTCTTTGTACCATGGCGAGCTGGAAGACGCCTTTGATGGGAGCCGGCGCCGCTACAATTGCTTTCTCGACATCTTCAGCTCTGCTCACGCTTCCTGAGACCATAACGGCGCACCCGCCCATTGACTCCAGCTCCTGTGCAAGTTCTTTGCTTTCCTTGCTAGTGCCCGCTTTTCGAGAGAGGAAGACAAGACTCTTCGCTCCCCGCTCGACGAGCCAAATAGCCAAGGAACGACCAAGGCCACTGGCGCCGCCAACGAGCAAGTACGCAGCGTCAGCCCGGAAAGACATGGGCCGTCGCACAGGAACTGGATTGAGAGCCGCGGCCTGTTGGGGGATGTTGAGAAGTAGCTTGCCAATGTGCTCCCCTGCGCGTAGATGTCGGAAGGCATGCTTCACATCGAGGGCTTCAAACTCGATGATCGGCTCGATAGGCGCGATGAGGCCCTGCTCGTAGTAGACAAGCATGCGCTCGCAATAGCTGTTTCGTCAGCCTGACATCAAAACATATGGAAGGGACTGCACCCACTCTCTCATGATCCGTGGCTGGTTGTCAGCCATGTACGCGATGTCAATGCCGCAATAAGATCGATGATCCAAGAAGAGACTCATATCCAACTTGCCGCCGCCGGTCAGATCCCGCTTGCCCAGCTCCAGCAGCTTCCCACCACGAGCCACGCACTTCCAGCTTGCATGAAGGAGCTCGCCAGCGAGGGAGTTCAACACTAGGTCCACGCCCTCTCCATTTGTGGCATTCATGACTCCGTCAAGAAACTTTGCATCCCGGCTCCTGAAGATCCTGTCCCTGGGGATCCCATAGTTTTCCACCAGATACTGCGCCTTCTTGTCGTTCCCGACGGTGCAGTACACCACCACGTTTCCAACCATGCGGCAGATCTGAAGCGCTGCCAAGCCAACACCCCCACAGGCCGAGTGGATGAGCACGCTCATACCTTTAGAGAGCTGTCCGGTGTCTAGCAAAGCTGATATGACGGTCGAATAGACGGCTTGCATCGTTGCGGCCTGCTTGAACGACATGTGATCCGGAATGCGCACAACGCGCACGCAGTCCGTGATCACCTTGGTAGCGAATCCGCCCGTGCAACTCATAGCCATGACGCGGTCGCCGATCTGTAACCCGTCCACACCTGCACCAAGACGGCTAACCACGCCAGCTACCTCCATAGTTAACGGAAGGCTTCCTGGACCAGACCATGTGATAATGCCGCCCGCGAAGACAACATCGCGGAAGTTGATGCCTGCGTTGTGGACTGTGACCTCGACATGTCCTGCAGGGACACACGCAGGTAGCGGTCTCCTCTCCCACGTAAGAGAGTCCAAGACACCAGGCTGGGTAACGTTGAGTACTGCGGCTGTTTCGGCCCCTGGAATTGTATCCGCCGCTTGGATGCCGAGCCGGGTGGTCTCGTCCACTAGAGAAAACGGGCGATACCGCCCAATCTGGATCAGCCCGTTGTGGATGGCGAATTCTTTGTCGCTCTCGAGCGTGTTAGTATCCTGTGCAGTACGAAGCTTGTGTAGGACATGGAGGATATGAGAGGAAAGGCAAGGGTCGGACGGTTCTATCTCAAGAGTCGCAAAGCTCAAGGCCAGCTCGGAGCGGACGGTTCGGGCGATGGCAAGACTTGCGGCCGCATGAGGATTTGTGCAGGTGATCTGAACCGGGGGTATCAACCAAAGCATATTCTGCCGTGGTTGAATTCCCTGGATGGTCCTCTGGAAGCTGGCTAGGGTGTCGGCCGTGACCTCCGCGAAGAGGCTCATTTCAAGGTCAAGCAGGGATATGATGTCTGTATCCGCATCCGGTGGGGATTCTAACAGCCCGCAGGTCGATATTGTCCATCCTTCCTGAGCGAATGCGTCCTTGAGACTTCCAAGAAGAGCGGAATCCGGAGCTGATGTCAAGAAGGACACCTTTCGTTCCGGTTCTTGAACAGGCTCAACAACCTTTCCGCTTCTGATGACGCAAATCTTCTGGTACTCGGGAGCATCCGTATCGTACCGGACTGTGTCAACACCCCTGAAGCCGGAAGACTTCAATTCTCTGTCCCACCTCTCCACGCCCACACATGGCCCGTCAATCCGGCCATCGCTCTCCCCTAGCCACCAACCTATGAAATTGCCAAAGATAAAAGTCGAGGTCCGAGTCGTGCTGCATACCTCCGTCATCACAAGCATCCCTTCCGGCTTCAACAACCAGGCCAAGTTTCGTAACGTCTCCCGTAGGCAGGGGGTGGCATGCACCACGTTAGCGGCCAGCACAAGATCGTATGTTTCCGGCTCGAACCCCTGTTCCTTGGGGTCCCGGCTGATGTCAAGCACTTTGAACTCAAGGTTCTGTGCATAGGAGAACCGTTCTTGAGCGGCAGGGAAAAACCCCGCACTGATGTCCGTGAAGGTGTAGCAGCTGTAGCTTGGCAAGGCGGCATCGTGGTCCAAACTGCGAAGAATGGTATGGGTGGTGCCCCCAGTGCCAGCCCCAACTTCTAGAATGCGAAGCTGTGGGCGAGAATGCGACAAAGTGCGGATGAATGGTGAGTAATCAAAACTGGCGACGTCATAAATTCGAGCAAGGAGCTTGTCGTGGATGAGTGTCTCGAGGGTGTCGACCGAACCTGTGAAGATGCCCTCGATGTTGTCAAATACACGCTTGATTCCCGTGGCAATAGCCGGATGGGGAAGGCCCTCTAGGCGTGCGCTAAGGGTGTGAATGAGGCTGAGGCGCTCTCCACTTGTGAGGCGGCACAGATCCCTGGAATGAGGAACAAGCTCGTAGGTGCCCAATTCCGCGAGAGCAATCTGCTTGTTGAGCCAGCTTCGGAATTTGGCGAAGTGTGGCTGACACGGCTCCAGCTGTTGCAAACGAGGCGCCGATTCCAGAATAATAAGAAGTTGGAGCTCTTCAAGTAGCCGGATTTGTTCTTCATCGATTTTGGGCGAAATGAACAATTGAGCATGGTCGACGAAGTCGAAATGAGGCATCCAGTGCAGGCGAGCGGCAGCATGGACGTCGTCATCATCGGCAGGATTGGCTGGGCGGCCATCGATGCGGCGCATTTGAATGCCCTCAGCTCGTAGGACAACCTGGCCGTTTGCCTGGCACTCTATAGCAGACCTTTCTGCTCGGCCAAACTCGTTCCATGCCTTGCCTTCCATTGGAGAGCCCATCGGGTCGTTGATCTCGAGATGTTCGATAGCAACCGGAAGTGACAAATCGATCATTCTGCGAGATAGGCCTTGTGATTTTGCAGAAAGGAATAGCTGCAGACAAGCGTCGATGGCGGTAGGATGCAGCGTAAACGCGGTCGCAGAAGTCCCGACATCTCTCACAGCCGGCAGTGGGATGGTGCCCCTAGCTATCTCCCCGGCCGTGGATGTTCTCACAGCCTCCAGCCAACGAAAGGCAGGCCCAAAGTTATACCCAGCTTTTGCCATGGCGTTATACCTCCTGAGTTTTGGGAACGACCGTGGAAGCTGCTCCATGGCCTGCCATTCAGGGATGCGGGGCCGCTCATCGTTTTTGGTCGGCTTGACCTGCCCGTCACAGTGCCTCGTCCAAACATTCCCGGACAAGCTTGCAATGCTAAACTCCCACCACTCCGACTCCACCTCATCGCTCAACATGTGCCGCTTTAAACTGGTTACGACCTCCAGCTCAGCTTCGATGGGTACCAGCATGGCGGCGTAAACGGTAGGCCTTCTGACTTGGTAGCCCATGCCTTGTGCACCGCCAGTGAGTTGCCTCACAGCCTCACCCACCATTGAAGCATATGCAGCAAATGGAAACACGACATCACTCTGAATCTTGTGGTCTGCCAACCACGGCTCGTCTTCAAGACGGAGGATATGCCTCCACACGGGCTCGGTACTGGACGACTCAGGGATGCGATTCCCAAGCAGACAATGAGTGGCGTACGAGCGGTGCCGCCAGGCTCGCAAGATTCGAGATTCGGACCATAGAGCCGTGGAAGAGTGGTCCCAGGGATAAGGAGGGAGGCCGGCAACTGATCTGCCAGTGGGGAACATGGCGTTGAGCTTGAGGGGATAGTTCAACTGGAACAAGCGGCCGATGGAGGAGAGGAATGACTCCTGCCCGTCGTTTCCGCGCGTGAGGGATGGTACATATTCGCATGCCACGGCTAGAGAGGACAGAATTTGGCGTAGAGGACCGGCCAGGGTGGAATGCGGACCAATCTCCAGGAGCGATGGCGTGGTAGTGGACGAGAGGTCGGAGAGGAGGCATGTCACGGCTGATGAAAAGCGTACAGGGGACGTCAAATTCTGACCCCAGTATTTGGCGCCCAGGTTGGCATCCTCCGCGACCAATTCGGCTGTCACAGAGGAGAAGAGTTTGGCAGTGCCGCGACGCTGGAGGTGCGGTTTGGGTATGCCGGCCTCCTCTAACAGCTGGATGTATTCCTTGCTCAGAGACGTCATATGGTGCGAGTGGTAGGCCATATCGACCTTAAGTGGTCGCGCAAGAACATCTGGCTGGTCTTTCTGGATTTTCGCCAGCACCTCGATCAATGTCTCGCTGTCGCCAGAGATTGTCGAGCTTGAGGGGCTATTTTCGCAAGCAAGAACAACCTCTCCCTTGCGAAGGAATTTGGACACATCGTGAGCGCCCAGGCCCACAGCCGCCATACCGCCATCAAGTTTATTGTTCTTCATGACGAAGCCGCGGTAGTAAGCGATGGTGATGGCATCTGCCATGGTAAGATACCCTGCTGCGTATGCTGCGGCAATCTCGCCGCTCGAATGGCCAACAACGGAGGAGGGCATGACACCTAGAGCGGAATATGCATTGGAAAGGGCGATTTGAAGGGCGGTGCAGAGTGGCTGGGCGAGCGACGCTTTGTGGATTTCACTCGTCGAGGCAGGGGCTAGTAGTTGGTCTGGCAACAGTTAGTCCCGGGAGATGTGAGGCAGTCGGGTTGTAGGTCGACGACTCTTGACCCTTGTGAGAGCCCTAAGCCCAGAGCGTACGATTGGAGCGCTCCAGAGGAGGCAATCGGGATGTTGATGTGCACTTACCAACAAGCTTCCATGTCGGAGGGTGTGACAACCGCTGCAGAACGGCATCCATGTCTTCCAAGTCTTTCCGGATCTTCTGGTTATTGAGGATGAGCTCCTTGCCCATCGTCGGCCACTGCGCTCCTTGACCGCTGAAGACCATGACCACCGGCGAAGCCCTGGACGGAGCCTCTGCTGTGCTGGGAACTCCAACAAGGTTGCCGTTGGGTTGAACGATGGCGAAGGAGCGGTACGGGAGATGCTGGCGTCTCAATGCACATGTGTAGGCAATGTCCGAGATTTGCTCAGGGCTGAGACGGACACGCTCTTGGAACTGCTTGAACTGGGCTGCCAGCGACGCTTCTGTGCTAGCAGAAAGGAGCAGGAGCTCGGCTGACGGGTCGATGCCAGGCTGGCTGTCGCCGAGCTGAAGGGGCTGGTTTGCAGGGGAGGGGTTCCAAGCCTCTAGAATGGCGTGAGCATTCGTTCCACCCATGCCAAACGAGTTGACGCTGATCCGCTCGGCGCGGCCCTGTGGGAACGGTGTCGGAACAACGGGGACGGTCAGCTTGTGCTGGTCGAAAGGAACTGCGGGCAGTGCAAAGTCGGAGTTAGTCATGGGAATTGCCAGGCTCGGGACGGAGGGGACCTCACTCTTGGGGTTGGGATTATGGAACTTGATGTTTGGCGGGATGGTCTTGTGCTCGAGGGCGAGGACGCACTTGATGATGCTGGACAGACCGGAGGCGCCCTCTCCGTGGCCGAGGTTCGGCTTGACAGAGCCAATGAGCACCCCGGCGCTGCCGAAGACGCTGCCGACGGCGCTGGTCTCGATGGGGTCACCCGTCGGAGTGCCGGTGCCGTGGCACTCGACGAAGGCCGTGTCGCTGGGATCGAGCCCGGCGGAGCGATAGGCGTGGCGGATAAGGGCGGCCTGGGCGTCGCCATTGGGAGTCACTAGGCTCACGCCCTTGCCGTCGGTGTTGACCGCAGTGGCGCGGATGACGGCGCGGACAGGGTTGCCGTCGCGGAGGGCGTCCTCGAGCGGCTTGATGTAGATTGCGCTGACTGCTTCGGCGCGGGCGAAGCCGTTGGCTGCAGCGTCGAACGTCTTGCAGGAGGCGTCGGGGGAGAGAAGCTCGTTCGCCGCCATGGTCGCCGTGAGCACGGGCGTCAGAATCATGCTCGTCCCTGCCACAACCGCCGCACACGCATCTCCGGCCTGGACGGCCCGGCACGCCTCGTGCAGCGCCACCATCGACGCCGAACAGCCCGTCTTGACGGCCATCGACGGCCCGCGAAAGTCGTACTCAAAGCTCATTCGGTTCGCCAGCATCAAGTCACCTGCGCCCGTCACCGAGTGCCCGCCTCCCGGGCCCGCCGTGTCGCGCGCCGTCACCAGCAGCCAGTCGTCCCCAAAGGTGCCGACGTAGCAGCCCACGGCCTTCCCGCGATACCTGTCGCCCACCTCCCCTGCATCGTCGAGACACTCCCGCGTCACCTCCAGCAACATCCGCTGTTGCGGATCCGTGCGCTCTAGCTCGCTCTTGGTCAGCCGGAAGACGGCCGTATCCAGCGCAGCGAGATCCTCTTCGAGGAAGTAGCCTTGCTCAATCTTGAAGCCATTCTTCCCACCGAGCGACCCGTCAAACCCAGACGCGTTGTAGCGGCTCGCAGGAATAGGCCCGCGCGCGTCGCGGCCGTTGATGAGCAGGGACCAGTAGTCTGGGGGGTGTCAGTGGCTTGAGATCGAGGGGCGGGCATTGGAGGTGGACACACCGTCACAGTTGCGGATGCCGCCCGGCAAACGGAGGCCGACGCCGCAGATTGCGATGGGCTTGGGGCCATTGCCATTACATGGCGCCTCGGAATAGGGCGACTCGCTGACACTGAGCGTAGTCGGCGGGCTAGATTTGTCAAGAGATAAACGAATGGGCTCCTCGACAGTGACCATTGTTCGCGACGCAGTCAGCAAAGGGTGTGGCGTGGGTGAAGTAGCAGCAGTCAGGGTTTTCAAGTGTCCCGTTTCTCAGAATGAACAACAAAGGGTCAAGAGGAGCAAGGAACAAAGGGCTAAGAGGAGCAAGGGACATCGGCCCTCATATCCCCCGCCTAACGGCATCTCCGCCGCCCAGCTTCAACTACCTGCAGGAGAGAAAGCTCGACAGACTCTTGATTGACCATCCAGGTTGGCTTACATGCCCTCGTCTCTGAACCACCGAATCGCGACGGACTTCCTCCCCATTCCGGAGTTGCCGAGCGAGCCCCTCAGTCCAGAAGGCCGTCACACGGAGAGACCACGTCCCCAACATCATGCGATCCCCCTCCAGCCAATGAGCTTATCAGGAGAATATGCTGCCAAGTTATCGGCGGCCAACTGCTAGCACCAACAAAGCATTATGTCAGAGTTGAGCTGCATACATCTCCGTGTGTAATCGGCGCAGGGTAACACATACCGTGTACGGTTGCCGAACTAGAGCTTAACCCCCACATACATGCATTTTGAAGCAGAGGCGTCGTCTCTCCGATTGGGCTGGAAAGTAGCCGACATATGGCCGTCTAGCTGCAGGTGTGAAGCGTAGACTCGGGACTTTGCCCCGCTAGCAAGCTTAAGGCAACAAGTCTGCAGGTTAGATGCTGCGTCGCAATGCAAGCCCACCGCCCGCTAACCATGAACAAGGCGGCGCGGCCCACTGCGTCCAATACGGCTCCATGAAAAGCTTTCCTTGACCACTAGCAAATTATTCTGGCCATCCATCTCGCCAGTCTGGGAACCCCGCGGGAATCTCCAGCCGGACGCGCCGCGCCAGAGTAACGCACGCCGATATGTGCTGATTTTTTGGCCTGATATGGTACAAGTCAAGTAGCTTGCACGAGAATACACATGTCACTGCTTCCAAGAAGCTTGTTGGTGGGCTTACTCTACAAAGCGACAAGGTAGCGATGTTCGGTTCTGACAGTGTTTTAATTAATGCTGGGATATCGAGCTGCATCTGTCGCCGCCGCCCGAAGTATCACCCGACTCACATCCAGACACTTGCTCCCAGTTTAGACGGGAAAGGATTCTGATGCCGTTCGACGGCTCCCATTCTATAAAGCACTGATATCAACAGTTCAAATCGGCTAGGCTATTTCGAGGCAGACACTCGCCAAACCGATTTACAGGGGCTGTTCCGATGACGCAGCCCGGCTTCGGCCGACAAAGCCGCGACGGCGAGCGCTAAGATTAACAAATGTTATAAAAAATAACAGATACTAAAATTATTAAAGATTAATGCTTATACTATAAGAATAAAATAATTATTGTGGAATTCTATAACTAGAATTTATAATAAATATAGTAGGCTAAATTCTTTAGTAAACTTTATTACTAATTACTAATAGTAAGTCCTTACATAAGCTGCTTTGAAGTATTTACATAGCTAGTTATATAATTCTCCCATTAGTTATATTATACTAGAATCATAAAACAAATAATTTAATTTATTAGTTACAACCTCTTTTATTTTAATAAGTACTAGATATACGAGTATTATCTACCTTATATAATATAACACATATTATTCTAGCTCTTAAACTAGTTATAAGCGTTAGAAGACTATCACGTATTTCCCGATTCTCGCGCCAAGCTGCTAATTCTAATACTAAACTTTAAAATCACGACATCACCCAGCGCAGGTGTCTCTCCTCGACAAGGGACACTAAGGAAGTATTAAGTTGCCAATACAGTTGAAAGATTCTAGGGCTCCTAGATATCGTCTTTGGCCACAAAGCAAGAGCGCGGGTTAAGTGCGGGGGTACGCTCACCCTGGAACCCTAGCACCCAACGAAATGGCAACCAATCAATACGACAGACAGGGTGAGGATCATTGACGAGGTCATAGAGCTAAGTGTGGTCAAGTGACAAAACCTACAACACCAGGGATTCGCTAGTTGTCAGCGACCAACCAAAATACTAGTCTGGCCCTCACTGGCATATGGGAGAGCAGACGGACAGTGGGGAACATGCGAGCTTTTGAACGTCCTGCGCCCCAAGGCGGCCTTCCTATTGGAGAGACACAACGCTACACTACATGTAATGCAGGAGCTTTCGGGATCATGCAAGACTCATTAAGGAATGGTCATGCAACCTGCTCTGCACTGATAAGCTATTACCCCGCCTTGCCGCTTGGCTAAAGTTGCACTTCTTCTGGTGCCCGGTCAGGCATATTCGCTCCAAGTCGGATGAGCTGTTGTCTTCATACCCCTCTTTTCTGCTGCCATTTACCACCCTCCGTCGCATTACCGACTAAAGCGTAAGCATCCCAGGTTTGGACGCTTTAGCCTCGTCATCATCGCCAAATGGCCTCTCTAGAGTCAAAGAAGGCCGGCAAGGTCGCCGTCGTCGGCGCTGGCCTCACAGGAATGCTCGTAGCCCACGGTTTGAAAAAGGTAGTACCTTGTTTACATCACCCGTCGTACTTGGTCTAACCACCCTAGAATGGTTTCGACGTCGTGATCTTCGAGTCGGAAGAAAAGGTTGACGCCCGTCCTCGAGATTGGACCATCGCAATTCATTGGGCGCTACCTACCTTCAACAACCTGCTCCCGGAGGCCGTTCGCGCCAATCTCGTCAAGGCACTCTGCAACCCCCACGTCGACTTCACGCCTGAGGTTGAGTGCCTCCCCTGTTTCAATGGCGTCACAGGCGAGCTCATGTTCAAGAGCCCCATGCCGGGCAGTCGTCGCGTGTCGCGTCAACTCCTGCGCCAGGTCCTCTCGGAAGGCCTTAACGTCCAGTGGGACAAGAGGCTCGTTGACATCTCCTCCACCGCCGAACACGTAACCCTCACCTTTGCCGACAACGCAACCGTCCAAGCCGATTTCGTTCTCGGAGCCGACGGTGCCTCCTCCACCGTGCGCTCGCTGCTCTTTCACAGGGACCCCAAGGCCAATATCGTTCCCTCGGCATACTACATAGCCACAGTCATCATGCGTCACGACGATGCCGCAAAAGTCGAACCAGTCCACAACTTCCACCCTGTTGCAACAATCATGATGGGCGCGTCTTGTTTTGTTGGCACGGGCAGTATGTTGATTCCCTTTTCCTCTTTTCACACTTACCTATCAAACCTAACTTCATCCAGCAATGTACGCCCCCACGCCCGACCTCTCCACTTGGTCTATCTTTTGGGCCAAAATCTTCCGCCGCGGCGCATTTCCCGACCCGCCTGCCCGTCAAGGAACCGAGGCCCTACGCTACGTCAAGGAAACCACTAAAGACCTCATCGAGCCCTTCCAGAGCCAGATCGACTGGGCAAAGGAGGATGACAGCACCATGTGTTTCATCGACGAGATGAAGTATTATACGCCCTCCCTGGGATTCGACACCCACGGCGGGCGGGTTACCTTGGTGGGCGACGCCGCCCATCCTATGCTGCCGTACCGCGGGCAGGGCTTTCAGCATGCGGTTTTGGATGCACACTTGTTTGTTGAGGCGTTGCAGAAGGGGGAGGGTCTTGAGGCGTATAATGCCGAGATGGTGGAGCGGGGCGCCAAGGCGGTCGCGCAAAGTTTGCAGGAGGCCGAGCTGAGTGTGGATTTGGAGGGGGTGAAGAAGTCGCTTATGGCGAGGCAGGGCTTTGAAAGGACTGCTTAGGTGGACAGAGGAGTTTTGTCGAGGTTTTTTTTGGGGATGACGGAGAAGTAGGGAATCATCGGTGCTCTGTGCGATACCTGAGATTGGGGGTAGCATATCAGTCTTACATGTCAAGGAAGCCTCTAACTACCCTCTCAGGATAAACTCCCAATCCCCTTAGATATTGAGTTCCTTGGTGTCGTCCTCCTCTTGCTGTGCCTTGTTTGTTAGATCCAACCACCCCTTCTCTTGCTGGCAGTGGAGAGAAAGTAATGGCGCCACTATTTGTTACCTGCTGGCTTACTGCCTTTGGGGTAAAAATGTTGCCACCGCTTGACTATATCAATAGATAAAGATTGTGTTCTGGTTCAGGTCCGCCGTCTGATTAAGGCACTCTTAGCATACTGCCTCCGGCAAATAACAATACGCTTAAGTGAGTGGGCCAGTAAGGTGAAAACCCGCTACATGGTGGCTGAATCAATTATGGTTTCTATGAAGAAGAAGATTAAGGTTAGATATAGGAGCTGCGGCGGAGGCCCGCCTCTATAGGGGTAGTGGTCTAGGCTCTTAGCCTAGACCCACTTTAAGGCCTTAGCCCCGTAGTACTAATAAGTAGAATTACCAGTTAATTATTAAAAAGTATAGATTCTGCCGCTGTAACTCTAGTTACTCCTATTACGACCTGCACCTGGCACAGACCCGAAGGACTGGTCAGGTTAAGACAGAGCGTATGGCAGGACGCCAAAGACTGGGTGGGCATTCCGAAGACAGCTTGTTAAGCTAGCACTCCTAGACAGGGGTTCAATATCACTGTAAGTCGTTGTCACTAAAATGCACAGAGGTGAGCCTGAACATTAGGATACAAATGAACAATTGAATACTAGCGTGAGGAACCAGAGTCCCTCACGGCCATCGTGTCAGAAGCACTGCACTCTGGACTCTGTGGAATTGAAGGGGTTGCAACTGCGTGATTGTATTGCTTGTGTTCTGGCTCTGGCTGGAAGCCAGAGGCTTCTTTATAGACTATTCTGCAGGATTCAGGCCTCGTCACTCCAGTGGCTGAGGCTCACTGGCGTTCTGGCAGTGCCAGGCATCCAGTCAGCTCCGCTGACTAGAAGCCCAGGGCCTCTAAACCCCCTTCTTTCTGACAATAACATCTAGTATCAGACAGGCAGCACGCAAGCCGCGTGGAGGCAAAGGCGCCTAAGCCGCCACGTAACTGCCCAAGGGTTCAGGGTTAGGGTTAAAGTAAATAGAACTACGTAGTTAATTGCAGATTCCGTTAATTTTAGGCCTTTTTCCGTAAATTTGCATTAATTTCAATTAACCAGCTCTTTGCCTTGGGTTGAGGCGCCGGTATGGGCTCTTTTGCGACCTCGGAAATGGCACCGAGCCGCGCAGACCTATACGAACTAGTGCCCCCCTAGCGCGCGATGCGACGATGGAAATTTTACAGGGTTAGGGCTTTGTATAGGGGTGCGCACGGGTCATAGCGCAAAAAGTCATTTTATCATAGTGCAAATAGCAAACTCTTGATCAACTGTGCCCTGCAACAGCCATCCGATCGAAGTGTGGGCCGAATCACGTGAGATCAGGGCGATTTCTTGTGCTGCAACATAACGCACTGTCGCTCACTCGATCTCCACCTCTATTCACGCTTGCGTCTACAACGCAATCCAACCTAGCGCATACCCGCTAAAATCTAGGCCCACTAGCCATGTCAAAGCGTGCGTGGGAAGCGGTGGAAGAGTCGATTGAGATATTGTTCTTTGGGAAGGGATACACCAATGGAGATGACCCCAAGGCAGAGGTCACACCAGTTTGTCCTGCCCCGCCTCCCCCCTTCCCCAAGGACCCCTCTTAGTTGCAACGCGCGACAGTGTTTAACGTGGAGGTTGAACTGATGGTGGAAAGTAGGACCGCACTCGAAATGAGATTGTCAGCGATGAATATAAGTACGTAGCTCTTGCAGGTGGTCCGAAATCGGTTCGCCTGCTTGAGCTGTTTCCAGGAACCCGACAACAAGACATCGAATGCACCTTGGCCGAATTTTCCTTAGACAGCCGACTCCAGAGTTATGACGCGTTGAGTTATGTCTGGGGCGACGCGTCCAATCTAACACCTATACAAATCGATGGACGAACCCTCATGGTTACCGTCAATCTTCGGGCAGCCCTCCTCAACATCCGGCAACTTGACCAACCATGCACTTTATGGGTTGACGCCATTTGTATCAACCAGTCTGATGTCTTAGAGAGAGGACACCAGGTCTCCATTATGGCTAACATCTATCGCAACGCTACCCGCACTATCGTGTGGCTTGGAGACAGCCGGCCCCCTTTTACGAAAAAGGCATACGACGTTGTGGAAGAACTGGCAGCTGAGGCGGCCACTCGACAGTACGCTACTATCGAGGTTACTTCGAACTATACATCTCTATCGCAGCTGTATACCAACATGGAGCGCGTAGAAAGCCCGGCCTTCCACCGCTTTAGGGACGACTATAGCGTTATCCATCTCGCCTGTGCCAGCTGGTGGTTCCGCACCTGGACGGTCCAGGAACTCGTCCTCGCGCCACAGGCCGTGATCATGACAGGCAACTTCACTATGGACTGGGCTCGATTTACTGCCGGGGTTGACTATGGTCTCGCCATTGGTATTTGGAACCCTGTGATGCTTGGGATAGTTATCGATCCAATTGTGATCCCCTATCTGTCGATGAGCGCCCTAGGGAAGAAAAGGCAATCCGAGCCGTCTTCACAGCCGCCATTCTCTAGCCCATCTACCGTGATGCCACCAGCGCAGACAGCACAGGCCTTGTTGGAAACTTTGATCAGATGTCGTTTTCGGCAGGCCTCGGATCCTCGGGATAAGGTGTATGGCCTACTGGGGCTCATGCACAGGGACCAACATGAAGACAGTCCAGACAGCGCTAGTACCCTCGGGATCGAGCCTGACTACGGATTATCAGCAGCCGAAGTGTATTGTCAAACAGCCCGGCAGCTGCTGCTGCAATCTGCCGACCTCAACATGCTTGGAGCCAGCAACACTGCTACTGCTGCTACTGCTATCGCTTCGGCCGGCCAGACTCTTCCATCCTGGGTACCGGACTGGAACAATGCGGCAGCTGGCCCTCATCCTCTCATGCACGACGCCCGCGGACGACAGCGCCAAACCCACGCCTCGCGCGGCACCCAGAGCACACCCCGCTTCTCCGACGACGGCCGCGTCCTCGTTCTCAGCGGCCACGAGCTCACAACCATCACGCACCTCTCTCCCGTCCTTCGCCGCCTCCAGCGCGACAGCAGTAACATCCCGGCCATCAGGCGTGGAGACACACTCCTGACGCGGCTTGCGGCCCTTGGCCAGTTTTGCGCCCGTCTCGCGTGGGTGTACTGGGACCTATCGGCCGTTGTTCCGCACCTGGCCACCTTCTGGGACTGGGAAACATTTGCGCGCGAGTCTCCTCGCTTGTTGCCGGATAGCCAGAGCCAGCAAACGTCATCGCCGCCGTCGGCTCCCTATGATCCGCTCGCCGTCTACTGGCAGACGCTTTGCGTGGGCACCATGGCTCCGGAGGGCCGCGAGGCAACGTCACAGCTCTTTTACATGTGGCGCGCCAGCCTGCGCGCCGTCTTCCAGCTGCGTCAATGGCACGTCGATAGCTTGCTGCGTCCCTTGGCATTCGTGGGCTATCTGATGCGCACGTGGCGCCAGTACAGCGAGTTCGCTTGCCTGCTGGAGCATGTGTACGAGCGGCGGTTGGGTCGTGGTGAGGACGGGTCCTTGGTCCTGCTGCCGGGGGAGGCTAAGGTGGGCGATCTATTGATGCTCGTGAAGGGTGGGAGGCAGCCTTTGGCGCTGAGAAAAAATGGGCGTGCTGGAGAGGGGTTGTACAGTTTTGTGGGGGAGGCCTATGCACATGGCGCTATGGATGGGGAGAGATTTGAGGAGGCCAAGTGTGTAGAAGTGAGGATCCGGTGAGATGTGGAATGAGGAAATAAGAACGACTTTCCCAATCGCTATGAGGCCTTCTTATAGGCCCCGCAGTTTTGCGACCGGTTTCGTGGCGAGGTCTGAAAGGTTGATTCTGATGTGGTAGCCGACATCGTCCGTGAAGCTGTCCGCAATTATGTCTTGCGCCAGTCGAGTGAAGCCAGGTGTAGGTCGTTACAATAAATCTTGAAAAGTCCTTCCCTCTATTATCCTTTGGTTGGGCCCTACAGCTAAGGTTACATCAGTAAGGGAAAGTTTCACTTATTAAACATCTGGAGGACAACTTTCAAGGTGCTATCAACCCCCTAGATAGTAATAGATAAGCATTTCGAATCGATCGATATTTCTGGTGAGAAAATCACTCATGCCTATAATAGCGGCCGCTATCGCTCGGTAGATAGAAAGGGCATCCTGAGCATCAGGTTAATTAGACTGGAGTGCCTCGTTTCCCGACGACCCATTCTCTACTGCTAACCTTTTAGCGTGGCTAACTATAGTTATCTAAAAGCCCTCGACCACACTTCTCATAGCATGTGGACCCTGCATCCAAGTCGACTAGTCACATTTACCAAAGTCTGGTAATGCTCCTAGCCGTAACAACAGCCTGGTTATCTGCGACGAATCTGGGCATACGAAATTTCCTTTTACGTTCGTCGTCCTAAGCTGGGGTGAGCTGGGGTGAGCTGTGGCTGACCTTCCCCTGATTCTTCCCTGAGTTAGGGTAATCCTATACGCCGCTACCGCACAGCCTTAAAGGCCCCCTTTTAGTTCCCTCCGACTAAAGTTTCCTCTCAATGGAAAGCAGACGCGCAATCTGTAAGGATAGCCCCTAGGCAACAATTCTAATTACTACGTACACGCGTCTTTGGTGTGCGTGTGACTTCTCCTGAAAGTCCTATTGTTAAAGCTAAGTAACCTATATCTTACCTGTAATGGGCAAGGTAGTGTGTTACAACTAGCTAGGCCTACTCTACGAGTACGTAGAACATAAGGAGAAGAAAGGAGAGGGTGTAGCCCTCCTGAGGGAGTGCTCTCTATATTTACATAGTCGTGTTGTTCTGATGAGAAGGAGATAAAAGATTCTAGAGCCGTCGCACATCTCGTTGTGGGTTATAGTGTTATGTTCCGTGTGTGCGCACTAGCGTTCTTGGGAAGAGCTGCGTTCAGGAGTTGCTTACAGTGGAGCCCCGCCCCACCTCGCGGCGCTCGCGCCACCGCCGAGGGTCGCCGAGGCTTCCCCAGGGCTCAGCCCGTCACAAAAATAAGCACCAACGTTCCATTCGAAGGGTTATTGGAACCTAGATGGTTATTCGACTTTTTGAAATGCATCTTCTCTATTGGCTTAGAGATTGAAGTGCTTGAAATGCTGCATAGCGAGCTCCAGGTATAAAGTGCAAAGTTTTAGTGTTTACGTTGCTTAGTGTAGAGGTGGGCTAAATTCTGGCAAGATTATAAAGCTATATACCAGAATTAGGACCACTAGCATATATACTGGTACATGGTGTAAGACAGTACGTGAAGTCCTAATTCAATCCATGGCATAGGAAATAGTATCCTAGCTCCAAAACTAGGACAGTACATAATATCCCAGCATAAGAGGGCGTTAGCAAGTGGTCCGACGCAGCTCATACAGTTAGTAGATATGCTCTGCGATCGTTGCCAGCAAAATTAGTTGCAGCACTTTAAAGTGTGAGCATAAGGGCCGGGTCAAATTCTGGGACTCACAGCAGAGAAGACTTATAAGACTGCTCGGTGTATTTGGAAAATATTTTCCTTGCTTAAACATACCAAGACTGGAAGGCCCAGCGCTCTCTTGCGTTATGGGAATCGCAGAGCTTATAAGACACTCGGCTTCTTACCTTTATCTCTGGAAGACCCAGGTCTTCGACATAACTTCCGCTATCCTAATATCAGCTTCGGTCCCCATCAGAAGAGAGAAGTACATATACCCATATTAGAATTGCAAGTGGACGTATATGTCTTAGTAGAGAATGTAAATAAGAGAAATTCACAAGGCAGGATTAACAATTACCTAACACATTAATATACCCATAGTTAATATACTTTTCAGTCCGTTGGGTTTCATCTTTCGCATCTTCCGCAAAATCTCAAGCTCCTGCAGGCGCTTCCTAATGTAGCTGTTTATATCGTTGTGGTTCTTGGTCCGAGATACCTCGATGAAGTAGTTCTTCTCCAGTCGCTTGAAGTCCATATCACTCCGCAGGGACCGTCTTCCAACGACGGCCAAACGTATGCTCCTGGCATTGGTCCTCGAACTCTTCGATGTGAACACAAGGTCTTTCATCAGCCCTAGGATTGTCGCCCTGGTCTCAGCCGTGGCTTCATCAAGGCCGTCAATCACAATCGTGGTGCCGTAGTCGGTCACGGATGCGGGGGTGATAGCGATGCTGGAATTTTGAGCGCAGGACGTACCAGAGATCGCTGAGTTCTTTGCCGGTCGGTTCCATGATGGCTTGGCCGATGAAAAAGACAACACCTGATCGATCTGATCTAATGTTAAATCTTGCCTCCTACTGTATTGCGCGCTATTATTGGCTGCAGCTGGCGTGATGGGGCCAACTGCAGCGGCCAGTACGAAATGAGGATCATCATCGAGGACAGATGACTGAGGCCGCGGCCGTTCCGATAACCGATGCTGTAGATGCATTTAGGGCGCATTGTACGTCTAACACAAATGGAATCCCCTAGTCAAACACAGGAATGCGCTAACACGTTCCGATAGAGCCTCCATGTTCCCAACGCAACCAGCGATGACCCGATTCCCACCCCTGAGACGGTCTCTGGCCCGGCGAAACAACCCAAACCCTTCATTGACGACAAGGGAATTTGACAAAGTTAGTGCATTATTACGACAACTCCCAGGAGCACAACCGGGCTATCGCGCCCGAACCGGATCCATCGGCAAACCATTCAGATCCCAGTCCCCCGCCGGAAAATCCGACCGATACAACTCCAACAACCTCTCCAGCCGCTCCAACCTGTCCGCATCACCCGTTATCGCCCTAGCCGCCATAATGAACCCTGGCATGGCCCCCGAACCCAAGGGTCGATACCGCACCGCATCTCCCGCAAGTTCCGCGACCTCATCAACCAGCGTGTCCTTCTCAATTTGAAGGGCGCTGGCATCGCCCACGCCATAAGCACTCAGCGCCCAGTTAGCCATCATTCCCAACAGGAGCAAGACACCGTAGCCTGTTTGCCGACGAACGTGGAGTCGACTCTCATCGAGGGTGAGACCCCCGGACGGCTTCGATACCATTCCCGAGAGGAGGGTCTTCATCTTGGCGAGGTCGTTTTGCAGGGTCTGGTACATTGAAATGATCGCCGGGAGGTTGCCTTGGATGTCCCGAGTGAAGCTGGATACGGCGGCTAGGTTTGTTGGTCGGAGGCACTCGATGTCGGCTGCCTTGTTAGACGGCCGAGAGGGCAGCGGGATGGCAGGGGAGCCTGGGGAGGGCGTCCAGAGGCGGGGGTCGAGCTTTATTTTGTGATTTGCGAAGCTTTCGAGCAGCTGCATGCCCAGATGAAGACGATCCGTCAAGTCAGATACATTCCTCTCGAAGAGGACTTAGAACGGGCGACTGGATACCCCGAAAGAAAACTTACAACAAGGGCAAGAAGGGTGTTCACCAACTCGGCTTCGAAATCGCCCGTCCAGTCCCCTCTCGCGGCAGCGGTGTTCAACATGTGGGCCATAGCCTCTCCATGGCTCGGGAAGAAGTCCGCCCCCTTACCTATCCAGCCCTACGGCCAGAGGTTAGCCCTCAGCCAATCAGATCTACCGTGAAGAAGAAGCGAGAGCGAACGGGGCTGGGGGGAATGCAATACTCACTTGACAAATCATGATCAGATATACTGCACAAAGTGTATCAGGGGAACTCGCCGTGGAGGCATCGGCCAAAGCCGTCCGAAGGTGTCGGAGCGCCTCCCCATAGGATTTGTACATGTCGGTCGTATATTGATGGGTATATACGGAGGGGAACGCAAGGACTAGCGCGCGGACGGAGGCGTCGAGCGCTTGGCTTCGTCCCAGCCGCCGCGGTATCTCTGGGAAGAAGGGACCGCATATCCGCAAATCGAAACGGACGTCTGTCACTTGCAGGGTCGAAATGAGGTTGCTGAGATCTTGAGTTGCTTGGTTGGGGGGGAGTCGAGAAGACAACAGCGAAGCGGACCTGGCAATGGATGATCCGGAGCCATGGCTGGCGCCCCCAGTTGCTTGGGTCCTTTTATCAGTCGCGGCCATAAACTTGTAACGGCGCTGGCCGCTCCCGAGGCAGGGGATTGCGAGGCGAGTACATCGGGAGCACGAGGGCGCGGACAGATCGCACTGACCAGAGATGAGCAAGATTGAATCGACCTTTTACGCTGACGAACTCAGACCTTTTTTTTTGCTTGTCGACAGGCATCGCAGCCACGGCTGGATGGTACCCCTGGCATTGCTCAATGTCGTCACGAGGACGGGAGTCGGGATTACGGATTCGTGCGGGGTGGCGGGAATCGATGCTCATCCACTTTCGGATGCGCAAACGCGAATAAAACTGAGGGGAAAGCAACTAGGCTGAAGCAAGAGCTGAAGTTGAATTGACGTTGTTCAGAGCGCGACATCCGACCTAAATAGGAAGGGAGGTACGTCACAGCCCCGGAGGGACCGGGAGAGAGACCGAGACGTCGGCAGTGCTGTCTGCAGGAAAGAGTAAAGTAGGCATCTGATTGGACGAGCGGCACATCGAACCCGATTGGGATTAGTGCTGGTAGCACAACACTCTTCCCTAACGGAGCCATGACGGAGCCATCACGGGGCGTCGTCGAGGGCAACAATTTGCTATGCAGGTCGGGTTCTGTGACTTGAAGGAAGTATAAAGGAAGGCACTTGGGGGTGTTTTGGAAGGGGAGCTTGAATCCCTCAACAACCACATGTTCTCGCCTCTCTCCTTTTTTGTGACGGTCCGACCCCTTGACTTACATCGTTCTCTTCCAACATGCGCATCATTCACGGACACAGGATCGTCCTCTTGTCGGCGGTGTTCTTGTCTGGCGTGTTTGGGGACTTCTCAGGACCCAGCTTCCTGGCGCCCAGGGACCTGACCAGTGACCGGAGTCTTGTGAGGACGGCATGGAACAGCCTGACGGACGTGCTCGAGGCGTCAGGCCTTGGAGGCACCAACATCAGCAATAATACCAACCTACCAAACGCGAGCCGGCTTCCAGATGGCGCCCAGAATATCACCTTCTCCATCGGCCTCTTCTCGCTCGAGGACCCCAACGCCGTCTCCCTGCAATTCCACCATACCTCGCCCGAGATAGCCGCATCTCCCCAGGGCACCAAGAATGTCGACGGAAACAGCATATACCGCATTGCCAGCGTCACCAAGGTCTTTACCGTCCTGGCGGGCCTCTTGACCTTGAGCGACGCCGAGTGGGAGCGCCCACTCGACGACATCCTCGCCCCTCTCTCCGGCCAAGGCAATCAAGACAATGCCCTGTCAACGTCCTGGCACACAATCACCCCACGCGCCCTCGCCGCCCAACTTGGCGGAGTTCCCCGCGACGGCTTCCCCAACCTCGGCGAGCTCGCCCTCCAACTGGTCCTGACCAACACCTCCGAAGCCGCACTGATGGCCCGCACCGGCCTCCCACCCGCCAACATCACCGATCCACTCTCAAACCCCCCGTGCCTCACCTACATCCTCCTCGGCCAAGACTGCCCATCCATCCCCTACATTTCCGGCGTCGCCAACCGCGCCCCGACCTTCCCCTCCT
>Ga0247758_1000995_pt1 | contig 23588 bp, 1 predicted proteins | sample UWRJL156409C4_FD_180950 | JGI IMG/M metagenome (GOLD analysis project Ga0247758, IMG submission 180950) | Plant litter microbial communities from Arlington Agricultural Research Station in Wisconsin, United States - UWRJ-L156-409C-4 | ecosystem: Environmental > Terrestrial > Plant litter >... | reverse complement strand
AGACGGGGGTTCAATGTCACTGTAGGTCGCTGTCACTATAATGCACAGAGGTGAGTCTGAACAGTAGGACACAAATGAACAATTGAATACTAGCGTGAGGAACTAGAGTTCCTCCCGGTGGTTATGGGCATAACTATAGCTATCTATACTAACTAACTAAGAGGTACTTCGTACCCTGCTTAGTCTGTTATACTTAGTAGTGCACCACGCAGTTGCGGCTAAGCAGTTAACTGAACAGTACTTAGTGTTATTAGTCCTTGTAGGCCACTAGGCGCTTTCTTACTGGTTGTAGGGGTTTCGGGTCTTTGCACTCCTGGCTTAGTGTGTCCGGACGGTATACACTGTCTTTTCGCACTGTTCCTTCCGCGGGGGATTTATCGGGCCGCCCCAGCCTAAGTGATAGCCTGTAACGTCGTTATACGATTCCCCCTTTTTAATATTCTTTTCCTATAAAGAATCGCTAGGTTAGTTTCCCTCTCTCTCCACCTTTGTTATGTCTTCTAACTGTGTTGAAAAGCGCAAAAGACAGAGAAAGCAGGAGAAGGTTCTATTACAACCTGCACCCGACACAGGCCTCGAGAGGACTGGCGCGGGTTAAGACAGAACGTATGGCAGGACGCCAACAGGTAAGGGGCGTTCTGAAGACAGCTTATTAAGCTAACACTCTTAGACGGGGGTTTAATGTCACTGTAGGTTGTTGTCACTATAATGCACAGAGGTAAGTCTAAACAGTAGGACATAAATGAACAATTGAATACTAGCGTAAAGAACCTAAGTCCCTTACGGTAGTTATAAGCACAACCATAACTATCTATACTAACTAGCTAAAAGGTACTTCGTACCTTAATCACTATACTTACTCAGTACAAGGAGTGATTATAGTAATTAAAATACCTCTAATTACTATAATCACCGTGCTCTTAGCAAGATCAGAGTGATCACTTAACAATTAGTTATAAGGGCTTCGGGTCTTTACACCCCTGGCCCAGTACGTAGTACTGTGCGTACTACCTTCCTACACTGTTCCTTCTGCGGGGGATTTATCGGGCTACCCCGGCTTAAGTAACAGCCTGCAAGGTCGTTACACAATTCCCCCTCTTCAACGTTCTTTTTCCACAAAGAACTACTTATACATTCCTCCTTCTCTTTATTAATCGTTATACCACCTAACCAGGTAATTAAGAATAGGAGAAACATAATACCTTTATCGACTAAACGTTATATTATTAACGCTAAATTTATTCTTACTTTCAGGATTATCATACCTATAAAGTGTAATTGTTACCACTACTTAAACCTACCAGACTGTAAGGTAGCTAGTAAAAGTAAGTCATACAGCTACTGTATAACGGCTAATAAGACTGCGTACTTATCTTATAACATTTACGGAAACGATCTATTTATCTTACGTAGGGTTTTAGACGAAAAGAAATACCTTAACGCTAAGAAGTGTAAAACCGCTTTTCTTCTTCGCAATATAGCCTTTAAGCTTCTACACCTTAAAGACTAACAGAAAGGATTAGCGTAGCAGGTAGATGAACTTTTTAACTATAAGTTTAATATTATAGCAGAAGAGGAGCGTAAGGCTTAGGAAGTAACTGCACCAGTTCCTGAGTTCGACTAAGGAAGCCTCTTAGCGGAGCTAACGCACGGTTCTTTTTCCAGGAGGTTACTACAGCTGGCGATTTCTTTTTAACTTAGTCTATCGCTCTTTTCTTTTAATAAACAAAAGCAGCCTTTCCTAACATAACGGTAATGTACCTGCTTATTTTCGTTTTACTAACTTTTTTTTTTAATAATACTTATTTTCATGCAGAATGCACTAAGAACTCTAGAGGTCTTACCTCCTTATTAGGTTTAAGGTCCTTACAACCTTAGCTAAGGGTTTTAATAAATGTCCTTCTATACCTATTAAGGAGTTTCTTACCGCTTCTTAGGCTTTAAGTCCTATAGTGGTCTTGCTCTTCAGTATGGTAGTTTAGATGTTAAGTCTTATCTTATTTCTAGTTCTTATCGTTAGCTTTAGTCGGTCTAGATTCTTTCAGTAAAACTCCGTAATTAAGTCTAAGCACTTAAGATTTTTAATTAGCTCCCATAAGTTACTCTCAGGGTTATAATTTAACTATTTAACAAGATATTCGAATATGTTTCCTCCTTTTTATAAATCTATAACTTCCTCGACGTTATACTCGTCTTTATCAGCATTAATCTTAATCTTCTTTTCTAAGGGAACTCCCTTTAAGGTAGGTTCTAGAAGTAAGATATGAAAAACTTTAGTCTACACCTTTATATTAGTAAGTAGGTTTAGTTTATAATTAAAAGTAATAACTTTTTTCTTAACTTAAAACGGTCTATACCTTTTAAAGTTAAGCTTCTTACTAGGTTATTTCGAATGTAAGTTTTGTAAAAAAAGGTAGATATAGTCCCCTTTCTAAAGAGTTAGTCCCTTAACTCGTTTATTATCGTAATAGAGTCCTTTCTTAAGCACTAGTTACTTGGTTTGGTATTTATTGGTAAACTTTTTTATTTATTTATATGTAAACTTAAGTTCGGCTTATAAGTAGTTATATAGCTTTTACATTTAGTTTGCGCAGACTGCGGCTTAGGAAGCGCCAGTAGGTAGGCTTTGACAGAGCTTAGGCTCTTTACCGTAATTAGCAAAGAACGGTAATATACCTGTCGACTTAACTAACGTTATATTATAGGCTATCTGTGCTGTCGGTAATAACTTAAACTAGTTATCTTATTCGAAGTTAATATAAGCTTAGAGATACGTTATAAGTATCTAATTAACTTACTCTGTTTAATTATCTGTCTATAAGTAGAAAGCTGTTAAGAGCTTACTTTTCACACCTATTCTCTATATTAACCTTTACTAGAATTTCGACACAATCAGCTTATCTCAATCTGTGACGATATTATTTAACTAAAGGTATTATAAAACTACTTCTTTCTTAAAGATATAAGCGAGTTGCTCTGCTATTATATCCTTTAAGGTTAGCAGAAAGTAAGCCTATTTTATTAATCTATCAACCACTATAAGGATCTAGTTATAGATAACTCCTATAGTAAGGTCCTTAGACTTTAAGATCCTAATAACAAAGTCAAGTAAGATTAAACTCCATAACACTTATAATACAGGGAGTAGTTCGAGAAGCTTATAAGGCTTATAATATCGATTCTACTTTCAGTAACAGATATTGTAGTTATTAACTACTTCTTTAATTAGCTTCTTTATTCCTAAGAAGGCGTATGTTTACTAAGCTTATGTAAGAGTCTTAGCTTAGCTTATATATCCCTTAAATCGAGACTTATAGACCTACTGGACGTACTCCTTCCGTTTATCCAGGTCATAAATATACAGTTTCTCTTAGTATTAAAGCCTTACTCTTAGTTTAAGCGCGCTATCTATACCTTTTAATAACTGTTCTGGCTAATAACTAGTTTTATTATGGTTTAAATACATTAGGCACTCTTTACCGCAGTCTTATATATGCCTTAAGAAGTCCTTTAAAGGGTACTTATACTTATAAGTACCTTCCACTAACCTTTTTACTTAGAAGTCTTATTATTATTAATAGATATTATACTTTATCTATAAGTTTATATAGACATTAATAGTTTATTCTAATATCTAGTTATCTAACACTTACAGCGTATACTTTAATATGCCGTTCTTAACTTTATTAAATATAGTAACGGGGACTAAGACCAGATTAGCATCTTTATAATCCTGTCTCCAACTAAAAGCATCAGCTTACCTATTATCTTTTCCCTTAATATAGTGGATCTGAAAGTGGAACAGGGACATTAATTCTGCTTACTATACTTACTGTAAACTAAGTTCCTTCGTTAAAAAGTACCGGAAGTTATTATAGTCTAAAAAGACCTAGACTAATTCTTCTATACCGTTTAAATACAGTACTTACTTAATAAAGTACTAAATAATCGCTATTAGTTCCTTATCGTAGATTAAATATTATAAGGCTAGGCTATAAATTCCTTTCGATAAGAAGGTAACTAGGTGGCGTTTCCTATCGTCCTGGACTTAACTAAGCTCTTTACTAATTACGAACTCCAAGGAGTCTATTTTAACTTAGAAAAGCTTTAAGAAATTAAAGAGGGCTAAGACTAGCACTGTAATAAAAACGTGTTTAAGTTCTTTAAACACTTTCTACTATCTATCAGTTTACTTAAATAACTTTCCTTTACCTGTAAGTTTATAAAGTAGTCTTACAATCTTTATAAAGTACCTAATAAAGTAACGATAGAAATTTACAAAACTGATAAAAGTTTATAACTCTTTTTAGTTCTTCAGAGTAAACTAGTCCCTAACTGTCTCTATCTTCTCTAGTTGCATTTCAAGCTTTCCAAAGGTTACTTTAAACCCTAAATAGTTCAGTTCCTAAATGTAAAAGTAGCTTTTCTCTAAGTTTACTATTAACTTTACTTTTTCGAGAGCTATTAGAACCTATTATATATACTTTTAATATTCTTCTAAAGTTTCGGAATAAATTAGAATATTATCTAAATATATAAAGACAAACTTATTAAAGAAGGAGTAAAGAATATTATTAATAAGGCCTTAGAAGGTCGCAGAGGTGTTTATTAATCCTATCAGCATGATACAGTACTGGTAGTGCCTGTTATAAGTCTAAAAAGCTATCTTATATTTATCCTTTTCCTTCACTCTAATGTAGTTAAATCCTATAGGGAAATTAAGGCTGGAGAACCAGTTTACTTTAGCAATCTGTTCTTACATTTCCGTAATAAGTGGTAATAAGTAGCGATTTTTAATTATATCTTCGTTTAACGTTTAGTAGTTAATAACTATATATAGCTTACCGTCTTCCTTTCTTAAGACGAACAGCATTAGGTACTTTACTAAGGACTGAGACTCTACGATAAACTTATTCTTTAAGTTCTTATTAATATACTCCCTTAAAGCCTTAGCTTATTAAGGGTTTAGATAGTAAGGTTAAAAGCTGCAAAGTTTTGCTCCTAGCTTTAACTTAATTTCGTGGTCCTATAGTCTGTAGTCTAGTAGTTACAGTATCTTTTTTCGAAATAGGGTAAACTTCCTATATTTAGTGGGTACTTTAGATAAGTCGATTTCTTTACTTATCTATAGATTAGCTTTTAGCTTCTTTTTACTTTTTAAATCGTTATTTAGGTAATATAGTAGACTTTTTAATCCTTTAACTGTCTTAATAAACTTAACTTAAATTATACTTAGTTCTAAGGGTTTAACGTGTTTTTAAGTGCTTTGTGTAACTTTAAAGCGGTTTAGTACCTTTTTAGCTTTCTCTAAATAGTAATTACAGTTAGGGGACTTACCGAAGGCAAGGTAACCACTCCTTTAGTTAATTACAAGGTTGTACTTTTCTAACTAAAGTAGACTTAAGATCATGTTATAACCTGTAACTAATATAATATTAAAGTCTACTTATTATTTATCCCTATCTACTTTAATTAAAAGTAGTAAGTGGTAAGTAACTTTACCGTTATTATACTAATATAGGCTTCTTTCTTTATTTTATATAGGAATAGCCTCTTTATACTTTTAGTTAGGGAGTTTCTTTCGGTTAATTAGCAAGGGATATATTAAGTTAGAAATACTCTCGTTATTAATTACTGCTCTTACCCTAAACAGCCTCCCTCTTCTATCTGTTATATCGATACTGATAAAATAGTGCTTATGTTCCTTTAACATCTAAGTCATAATAACTATCTGTCCTTAAGGTCTTATTTAGCTTAACCTTTAAATGCTTTTTCTTCTTCTTAAGGTTTTTACTAACTAGCGAATTATTAGTTTCTGGCCCTTCTGAAAAGCCTATAGCCTTTTCTTAATTCTTTCTGGAAAAACAGGTAGTTCTAGTAGACCTAGCAATTAACCTTTCTTAAGTTTTTACACTTTAGTGTCCAGTCGATTTTAAACGGTATAATGTTCTTAAAGTCTTTAATAAGTCGATAGTACGCTTTACAGGCTTAGATTGTAGTAATATCTTTTTACTCTTAGATCTGTTAGTAGTTTTCCCACTTCTACTACTCTCTAGCTTTTCTATTAAGATGTAATAAGCACGTTGCGACTGGGCAGTTATTAAGCACTCCTCTTTGTTAGTATATAGTAGGAGTCTGATTAACTATAGTAACTTTCCGCTTATTACTGGACTTTCTTATTAGGAAGTAGGAGACTTAGTAATAAGCCAGTTTTAACTTTACCTTTATAACAGCGTAGTCCTGTCTCTGTATGTTTAGGAAGTGGTTATAAAGGGCTTTGGGCTTATAATGCCGGTTAAGAGTGTAATTATTATACACGTAATCGATCTACAGTATGTTTCTGTAACTAAAGTAGTTGATATTAACTGTAGGTGTTACAGTTGTGGAGTATAGAACGGGGGAAGTAGCGTCTTGTTCTTTTTCTTCTTCTACTTACTTCCGTATATATTGTTTCTCTTAAACCTCTTCCTAAAACTTAGGTAGCAATATCCTAGCTTATTCTTCCATAAAGTGGCCTTCTTTGACAAGTCAGTGTTTAAGTTAGTTAGCGAAGCGAACTCTGTTGTGAAGTTTCAACCTAATCTTTACCGCTTTATCTTTAGACATTATAGTAAGACTTTCGACTTATAGATCTTCTATTTTATCTACTAACTTTTAATGTTTTTCTTTTAGTTCCTGGACCCTCTGCTGGTATGTTTACTTTATACCTTCTCAGGGGACCTTTAGGGTTCCGGTCTAAGGTATACTGGCTTTAGTGTAGGGTAGCTATCTAAGCTGTCCTTCTTTTAGGGAAGTAAGGGTACTAATCCACTTAGCGTGCTTAAAGTGTTTAAGAGTCTTAAGGGGTATTATTAAGAAGAACTTCTGTTTCTCCAGTTTAATTCTCTCAGTTTATTCTCTTTTACTTTTTAAAGCTTACTTTACCATTTAAGTAGCTTAGAGGGCTAGTTCTTCGACTCTTTTTACTATCTTAGTGATTTCTAAGTTAAGGTCTTTCTTAGACTTCCTTAATTCTTAAGCTTACAAGGTAAGACTTTTAAAGCCTATAACAGCTAACCGGAACATCTTTTTTTAAAGTCGGTCTTCTATAACCTATACTTTTAGTAGTTCTAAGTTTCTACCTTGGAGTTAGTTTTCTGCGACCTGCACTTTTATAGCTAACTCTTCTAAAACACCCTTAAAGATTAAGTATATTATATCTTAAGGTTCTTCCTTTTCTTCCCTATCTCCTAAGTCGCACTTATTTATCTAAGTACAGTCTTCTTCATTACCTATTATCTTAACATAGATATCTCTTAAGTTAAATTTAACGTACTTTCCTCCTTCCGGAACGGGCTTTTAGCCGACCTGTTTTAGTGACAGGTATTACTATACTATATATCTTTTCTTATCACAGTTAAAGTACTAGACCTGTAATAAGTCCTTAGACTGCTTCTGCTGCTGTTATCGTTAAGGCTTATTATGGTTAGGTTAATTCTAATGGTTCACTATGCTAATATCTATTAGCCCGGGGTGATGACTTATTGTAGTCGATTAGTTCCCCTTTTTCGGTTTGCTTAGCTAGTAAGGGGTCCGTTCTTTCTAGAAGTTCTTTTGATAATAGTAATTATAATACTGGTTATCGGCCTTAATAACTATCTTAACTAGTTCCTAAAGACAGTCTAGTCAGTCTTTCTAATAAAGGTCTTTAGTAACGTGCTCCTTTAAGCTGCTTTAGAACAGTATTATTAGGGCTTTTTAGCCAAGCTTAGTCTTTACTGCTTTCAGTTTAAAGTATGTAGAGAAGTTAAGGACTGAAGATGTCTGCCTTAAGGCTATAAAGCGCTGCTTAGCCTATCTAAAGGCATTTAGTTCTTTAAACTCAGTCCGGAGTTAGTCGATGAAAATGTTAAAGTTATCGAAAAGAGCTTAAGTCTTAAGGGCTTCTTTTCGCACTCTGTTTATAGAGAGGTTATTAATTATCTTTATATAAGGTTTATATTAGTAAGCAGTTACTCTGTCTAGTAAGGCTCTAACGAACCTAACCTTTCCTTCTTTTTCGAAGAACTGTTTGTTATAGTAAGTAATATAACTCTAGAGTTAGGCTATCTAAGACTCCAGCTACGCAGAGTCTCCCTTAAAGCGTAAGGGTAGGGGGAGCTTTACTCGTTTTTTCTACAAGCCCTTAAAGTTGTTATTTTCTAGCTCGATAGCGTTAAGTTGGGCTTAAAGTTTCTCGATAAGACTGATATAACTTTTAATGTTTCCAGAGAAGGCCTTGTTAAGTTCCTTAACTAGTCTTTACTGGTTAAAGTTTAAGTTTTCGAGGCGTGCAGTTAACTTATTAATAGTAGGGAGTTAAGGCTAAGCTTACGCTTTCTCGATTTCCTTACCTTTTCCAGAAGTCAACATATTAGTGAGAAAGGGGTAGTGTTTAGGAGTTCAATAAACAGCGTTCAGAATTTTAACGTTAGTATCGTATTACGACCTGCACCTGATATAGGCCTTAAGAAGACTAGTGCGGGTTAAGATAGAACGTATGGCAGGATGTTAATAAGTAAGGGGTGTTCCGAAGATGGTTTATTAAACTAACACTCCTAGACAGGGGTTTAATGTTACTGTAAGTCGTTATTACTATAATGCACAGAGGTGAGTCTAAACAGTAAGATATAAATGAACAATTGAATACTAGCGTGAGGAACCTGAGTCCCTTACGGTGGTTATGGGCATAACCATAGCTATCTATATTAATTAGCTAAGAGGTATTTCGTACCTTGATCACTATGCTTACTTAGTACGAGGAGTGATTATAGTGATTAGAATACTTCTGATCACTGTGATTACCGTGCTCTTGGCGAGATCAGAGTGATCACTCAACGATTGGTTGTAGGGGCTTCGGGTCTTTGCACCCCTGGCCCAGTGCGCAGTACCGTGCGTACTGCCTTCCTGCACTGTTCCTTCTGCGGGGGATTCGTCGGGCCGCCCCGGCCCAAGTGACGGCCTGCAGGGTCGTCACAGGTTCCTTACGACCGTCGCATTTGTCTTACAGAATCTCTTAACGCCTTTAGCTCGCAGATATCTCCCTATATTTATTGCTAAACTAAGTCCTTACTGTACTAAGTCGTAACGTAGTCTAATAGTTACAGTAAGTGTTAATCCGTTAGTATACCTTCCTCGTATAACGCATTTAAGCACTTTAATAAGTTTATTAAAGGTTTAGTAGATAAGAAAAAGGAGTTAGATACCTTATACGACTAAGCAGTTACTAAGTACCGTAACTCTCTTATAAAGTTATAGCGTGTCGAAACTTAACAGCGCGTTATTAAAGTAAAGGTGATGAAGGTGTTTTCTTATAAAACTAAGGTTTTGTCCTTCTAAAAGCAGGCTAAAGTAGTAGACCTGGTCTAGGCTAAGTTAATTTCTTAAGATTAAGATTCTTTCCTTACAGGCTTTCCTTTTAAGATATTACTTTAGCCTGTAACGTCTTCTTAGCTTAGTTTATTGCTCTGCTTATTTTTTTTTTCTCTTCTCTCTTTTTCGCTAACTTTTCTAACAGTATTTGTTTTCCGTATAAAGCTTCGTTAGGAGCTCTAGAAGCCTAGCTTCCTTATTAAGTCTAAGGTCCTTTTAACTTTAGTTAAGGTTCTGATAAATATCCTCCTGTACCTATTAAAGAGTTTTTTACTGCTTTTAAGCTCTAAGTCTTATAGTAATCTTACTCTTCAGTATAGTAATTTAGATATTAGATCTTATCTTATTTTTTCTAGTTCTTATTATTAGCTTTAGTCAGTCTAGATTCTTTTAATAGAACTCTGTAATTAGGTTTAAGTACTTAAAGTTTTTAATTAGTTCTTACAAGTTACTTTTAAAGCTATAGTTTAATTACTTAATAAGATACTTAAATATGTTCTTTCCCCTTTATAAATTTATAACTTCCTTGACGTTGTACTTATCTTTATTAGCGTTGATCTTAATCTTCTTTTTTAGAGGAACTCCCTTTAGGGCAGGTTTTAGAAGTAAGATGTGAAAAACCTTAATCTGCACCTTTATACTAATGGGTAAGTTTAATTTATAATTAAAGGTAACGACCTTTTTTTTAATCTAGAACGGTCTGTACCTTTTAAAGTTAAGCTTCTTACTAGGTTATTTTAAATGTAGGTTTCGTGAAAAAAGGTAGACGTAATCCCCTTCCTGAAAAATCGGTCTTTTAACTTATTTGTTATTATAGTAGAGTCTTTTCTTAAGCATTAGTTACTTAGTTCGGTATTTATTAGTAAACTTCTTTATTTGTTCGCGTGTAAACTTAAATTTAGCTTACAGGTAATTATATAGTTCTTACATCTGGTCTACGCGGACTGCAGCTTAGGGGGCGCTGGTAGGTAGGCTTTAATAGAGTTTAGGCTCTTTACTATAATTAGTGAAGAATAGTAATATACCTGTTAACTCGATTAGCATTATATTATAAACTATCTGTACTGTTAGTAATAGCTTAAGCTAATTATCTTATTTAAAGTTAATATAGGTTTAGAGATACGTTATAAGTACTTAATTAACTTACTCTGTTTAGTTATCTGTCTATAAGTAAAATACTGTTAAAAGCTTACTCTTTATATTTATTTTTTACATCAGTCTTTATTAGAACTTCGATATAATTAGCTTATCTTAATCCGTAACGATATTATTTAGTTAAAAGTGTTGTAAAACTACCTCTTTCTTAAAGACATAAATAAGTTACTCTGCTGTTATATCCTTTAATGTTAGCAGGAAGTAAGCTTATTTCGTTAATCTATCGATTATTATAAGGATTTAGTTATAAGTAACTCTTATAGCAGGGTCTTTAGACTTTAAGATCTTAATAACGAAGTTAAGTAAAATTAAACTTTATAATACCTGTAGTATAGAGAGTGGTTTAAGAAGCTTATAAGGCTTATAGTGTCGATTTTGCTTTCTGTAGCAGATATTACAGTTATTAACCACTTCCTTAACTAGCTTCTTTATTCTTAAGAAGGCGTACGTTTATTAAGCTTACGTAAGGGTTTTGGCTTGGCTTATATATCCTTTAAGTTAAGACTTATAGACTTACTAAACGTACTCTTTCCGTTTGTTTAAATTATAAATATACGGTTTCTTTTAATATTAGAGCTTTACTCTTAGTTTAAGTATACTGTTTACACCTTCTAATAGCTATTCTAGCTAATAATTAGTTTTATTATAGTTTAGATATATTAAATACTCCTTACTATAGTCTTATATATACTTTAAGAAGTCTTCTAAAGGGCACTTATGCTTACAGGTACTTTCCGCTAACCTTTTTACTTAGAAGTCTTATTATTATTAATAGATATTATATTCTGTTTATAAGTTTATACAGATATTAATAGTTTATTTTAACATTTAGTTATTTAACACTTATAATGTATATTCTAAAGTGCTGTTCTCTATTTTGTTAAATATAATAATGGGGATTAGGACTAGATTAATATCTTTATAGTCCTGTCTTTAATTAAGAGTGTTAGCTTACTTATTGTTTTTTCCTTTAATATAGTGGATCTGGAAGTAGAATAGGGCTATTAATTCTACCTACTGTACTTACTGTAGGCTAAGCTCCTTTGTTAGGAAGTATTAAAGGTTATTATAATTTAAGAAGACTTAAACTAGTTTTTCTGTACCGTTTAAGTATAATACTTACTTAGTAAAGTACTAAATAATTGTTATCAGTTCTTTATTATAGATTAGGTATTGTAAAGCTAGGCTGTAGATCTCTTTCGATAAGAAGGTAACTAGGTAGTGTTTCCTATTATCTTAAATTTAGTTAAGTTCTTTACCGATTGTAAACTTTAAGAAGTTTATCTCGACTTAGAAAGGCTTTAAGAAATCGGGAAGGGCTAGGATTAACGCTGTGACGAAAGTGTACTTAAAGTCCTTAAACGCCTTTTACTGTCTTTCGGTTTACTTAAATAGCTTCCCTTTACTTATAAGTTTATATAGTAATCTTACAATTTTTGTAAAGTACTTAATAAAATAGTAATAAAAGTTCGTAAAGCTGATAAAAGCTTATAACTCTTTTTAGTTCTTCGGAGTAAGCTAGTCCTTAATTGCTTTTATCTTCTTTAATTGTATTTTAAGTTTTTTAGGAGTTACTCTAAACTTTAAATAGTTTAGTTCCTAAACGTAGAAGTAGCTCTTCTTTAAGTTTACTGTCAGTTTTGCCTTCTTAAGAGCTATTAGAACTTATTATATATACTTTTAGTGTTCTTTTAAAGTTTCGGAATAAATTAGAACGTTATCTAAATATATAAAAATAAACTTATCGAAAAAGGGGTGGAGAATACTGTTAATAAGGTTTTAGAAAGTTACAGGGGTGTTTATTAATCTTATCGGTATGATATAGTACTAGTAATACCCGTTACAAGTCCGAAAGGCTGTTTTATATTTGTCCTTTTCCTTCACTTTAACGTAATTAAATCTTATAGGGAAATTGAGATTAGAGAACTAATTTGCTTTAGTAATCTGTTCTTACATCTTTACAATAAGTAATAATAGGTAGTGATTCTTAATCGTATCTTTATTTAACGTTCGGTAATTAACGACTATATGTAGTTTACTATCCCCTTTTCTTAAGATAAATAGCACTGGGTACTTTGTTAGGGACTGGAACTTTATAATAAATCCGTTTTTTAAGTTCTTATCGATATACTCCTGTAAGGCCTTAGCCTGCTAAGGGTTTAAGTGGTAAGGTTAGAAGTTACGGAGCTTTGCTTCTGGCTTTAGCTTAATTTCGTAATCTTATAGTTTATAGTCTGGTAGTCGCAGTATCTTTTTTCGAAATAGAGTAAACTTCTTGTACTCCGCAGGTACCTTAGATAAGTTGACTCCTTCACTTACTTATAGATTAGCTTCTTACTTCTTTCTACCTTTTAAATTATTATTTAAGTAACGCAGTAGACCTTCTAATCCTTTAACTGTCTTTATAAACCTAACTTAAACTATACTTAGTTTTAAAGGTTTAGTGTGTTTTTAAGTGCTTCGTGTATCTTTAGAGCGGTTTAGTATTTTCTTAGCTTTTTCTAAATAGTGATTATATTTAGGAGACTTGCTAAATGTAAGGTAGTTACTCTTTTAGTTAATTACAGGGTTATACTTTTCTAGTTAAGGTAGACTTAAGATTATATTATATCTTATAATTAATGTAACGTTAAAGTCTACTTATTATTTATCCTTATCTATTTTAATTAGAAGTAGTAAGTAGTAGGTAATTTTATTATTATTATATTAGTATAAGCCTCTTTCTCTATTTTAAATAGGAATAGCCTCTTTATACTCTTTGTTAAGAAGTTTCCTTTAGTTAATTAGCGAGAGGTGTATTAAGTTAGAAGTATTTTTATTATTAATTACTGCTTTTACTTTGAACGGCCTCCCTTTTCTATCTATTATATCGATACTAATAAAATAATGCTTATACTCCTTTAATATCTAAGTTATAGTAATTACCTATCTTTAAAGTCTTATCTAGCTTAACCTTTAAGTGCCTCTTCTTCTTCTTAGGGTTTTTATTAATTAGCGGATTACTAATTTCCAGCCTTTTTAGAGGGCTTACAGCCTTTTCTTAATTCCTTTTGGAAAAATAGGTAGCTTTAGTAAACTTAGCAATTAACCTTTCTTAAGTTCTTACACCTTAACGTCTAGTTAATTTTAAACAGTATAATATTCTTAAAGTCTTTAATAAGTTAATAATACATTTTATAGGCTTAAATTGTAATAATGTCTTTTTACTTTTAGATCTATTAGTAATCTTCCCACTTCTACTACTCCTTAGCTTTTCCGTTAAGATATAGTGAACACGTTACGATTAAGTAGTTATTAAGTACTCCTCCTCGTTAGTATAAAGTGGGAGCTTAGTTAATTACAGTAACCTTCTACTTATTACTAGATTTTTTAGTTAGGAAGTAGGAGACCTGATAGTAGGTTAGTTCTAACTTTACTCTTACGATTACGTAATTTTGTTTTTATATATTAAGGAAGTAGTTATAAAGAGCTTTAAGTCTATAATGTTAGTTAAGAGTGTAGTTATTATATACGTAATCGATTTACAGTATGTCTTTGTAATTAAGGTAGTTGATATTAACTGTAGGTGTTATAATTATAGAGTATAGAACGGGAGAAGTAATACCTTATTTTTTCTCTTTTTCTACTTACCTTTATATATATTATTTCTTTTAAACCTCTTCTTAAAACTTAGGTAGTAATAACCTAACTTACTCTTTTACAAAGTAATCTTCCTTAACGAGTCGATACTTAAGTTAGTTAGCGAAGCGAACTCTGTTATAGAGTTTTAACTTAATTTTTACTGCTCTGTCTTTAAACGTTACAGTAAGGCCTTTAACTTATAAGTCCTCTACTTTGTTTATTAGCTTTTAATGTTTTTTTTTTAGTTTTTAGACCTTTTATTAGTATACTTATTTTATACCTTCTTAAGGGACCTTTAAGGTACTAGTTTAAAGCATATTAGCTTTAGTGTAGGGTAGTTATTTAAGCTGTCCTTCTTTTAGGGAAGTAAGAGTATTGACTTACTTAACATATTTAAAGTATTTAAGAGTCTTAAGGGGTACTATTAAGAAGAACTTTCGTTTCTCTAATTTAATTCTCTTAGTTTATTCTTTTTTACTTTTTAGGGCTTATTTTACCGCTTAGGTGGCTTAGAGGGTTAGTTCTTCGACTTCCTTTATTATCTTAGTAAGGTTTAAGTTAGGGTTTTTCTTAGACTTCTTTAGTTCTTAGGCTTACAAGGTAAGTTTTTTAAGGCCTGTTACAGCTAATTAGAACATTTTTTCTTAAAGTTAGTCTTTTATAACCTGCACTTTTAGTAGTTTTAAGTTTCTACTTTAGAGTTGGTCTTCTGCGACCTGTACCTCTGTAGCTAACTTTTTTAGGACACTTTTAAGGATTAGATATATTACGTTTTAGGGTTCTTCTTCTTCTTCCTTATCTTTTAAGTTACACTTATTTATCTAAGTACAGTCCTTTTCGTTACTTGCTATCTTAATATAGATATCTCTTAAGTTAAACTTAATGTGCTTTCCTCTTTTTAAGATAAGTTTTTAACTAATTTACTTTAGTAACAGATATTACTGTACTATATATCTTTTCTTATTACAGTTAAAGTATTAGACTTGTAATAAGTCTTTAGACTGCTTTTATTATTACTGTCGTTAAGGCTTATTGCAGTTAAGTTAGTTTTAACAGTTTACTATATTAATATCTATCGGTTTGGGGTAGTAATTTATCGCAGTTAACTAATTCCCCTTCTTAAGTTTACTTAACTGGTAAAGGGTCTGTTCTTTCTAGAAGTTCTTCTTATAATAATAATTATAGTATTAATTATTAGCTTTAATAGCTATTTCGATTAGTTCTTATAAGCGGTTTAGTCGGTCTTCTTAATAGAGGTCTCTAATAACGTATTCCTTTAAGCTACTTTAGAACAGCATTACTAAGGCCTCTTAACTGAGTTTAATCTTTACTGTTTTTAGTTTAAAGCGTGTAGAGAACTTAAGGACTAAGGACGTCTGCCTTAAAGTTATAAAGCGTTACTTAACTTACTAAGGGGCATTTAGTTCTTTAAACTTAGTCTGGAGTTAGTTAATAAATATATCGAAGTTATTAAAAAGAGCTTAAGTCTCAGGAGCCTCTTTACACGCTCTGTCTATAGAGAGGTTATTAATTATCTTTATATAGGGTTTATATTAGCGAGCGGTTACTCTGTTTAATAGGGCTCTAGCAAACTTAACTTTTCCTTTTTCTTCAAAGAACTACTTATTATAATAGGTAATATAGCTTTAGAGCTAAGTTATTTAGGACTCTAACTGCGCAGAGTCTCCCTTAAAGCGCGACAGTAAGAGGAGCTTCACTCATTTCTTCTGTAAGCCTTTAAGATCGTTATTTTCTAACTCGATAGCATTAAGTCGGGTTTAGAGTTTTTCGATAAGACCGATACAGTTTTTAATATCTTTAGGGAAAGCTTTGTTAAGTTCTTTAACTAGTCCTTACTAGTTAAGGTTTAAGTCTTTAAAGCGTGTAGTTAACTTATCGATAGTGGGAAATCGAGGTTAAGCTTACACCTCCTTGATCTCCTTACCTTTTCTAGAAGTCAATATATTAGTGGGAAAAAAGTAGTATCTGGGAGTTTAACAAATAGTGTTTAGAACTGGGACGTTAGTATTGTATTATAACTTATACCCGATATAGGCCTCGAGAGGACTGGCGTGGGTTAAGATAGAACGTATAGTAGGACATTAACAGGTAAGGGGTGTTCTAAAAACAGCTTATTAAGCTAACACTTTTAAATGGGGGTTTAATGTTACTGTAGGTCGCTGTTACTATAATACATAGAGGTGAGTCTGAACAGTAGGATATAAATGAATAATTAAATACTAGTGTAAGGAACTAGAGTTCCTCCCGGTAGTTATAAGTATAACTATAGCTATTTATACTAACTAACTAAGAGGTACTTTATACTTTACTTAGTCTGTTGTGCTTGGTAGTGCACTACGCAGTTGCGGTTAAGCAGTTAACTGAACGGTGCTTAGTGTTGTTAGTCCTTATGGGCCACTAGGCGCTTTCTTACTGGTCGTAGGGGCTTCGGGTCTTTGCACCCCTGGCCTAGTGCGTCTGGACGGTATACACTGTCTTTTCGCACTGTTCCTTCTGCGGGGGATTCGTCGGGCTGCCCTAGCCCAAGTGACGGCCTGCAGGGTCGTCACATTAAAGTGACACTAACTTTACTAATAGCTTACAGGATTGTAAGAGCTCCTAAACCTACATTATAAAGCTCTTTAATAAAATAGTTAACTAAAGGGCAAATAAGTAAGATACCGTAATAATCTTAACGATAAAGGTAGAATTACTTACTCTTACGTAATTAATAAAAGAAGTTATATATATAGATCGCTTATTTTATAAACTGGGTTTAAGGTTCCAGAACCGAAGTATCTTACTCTAATGCGATAATTAGTAAATAATTAGCTTAGTTATAAAAGAAACCGTAACGTTACAAACTAAGCTTAAGCACGTTGATATCTATAACTACTAACTTTAATAAGAAGTTAAAAAAAGCCAGATTACAGTAAAGTATAAGTTAAGCGATAAGATGCTTACCGACAGCCTTATAAAGGCGCTCTGTGACGACCCTGCAGGCCGTCACTTGGGCTGGGGCGGCCCGACGAATCCCCCGTAGAAGGAACAGTGTAGGAAGATAGTGTACACCGTCCGGACGTACTGGGCCAGGGGTGCAAAGACCCGAAGCCCCTACGACCAATGAGGTGCTGCTTACAGCATACCGAGTGCTCGCAGCGTAAGTAGGAGAAATCTTATAAGCAGAGCGTTTACGCGGTGTAAGGTGCTTGCATAATAAGCACTTACGACGTTATAAGTAAGGTATAAAGTACCTTTTAGTTAATTAGTATAGATAACTATAATTATACCCATAACCACTGTAAGGGACTTTAGTTCTTTACATTAATATTTAATTATTTATTTATATCTTACTGTTAAACTTACCCTTAAGTATTATAGTAATAACGACTTATAGTAACATTAAACTCCTGTTTAAAAGTGTTAACTTAATAAGCCGTTTTTAGAACGCCCCTTACCTGTTAGTGTCCTGTTATATATTTTGTCTTAACCTGTATTAATCCTTTTAAAGCTTATATTAGGTGTAGGTTATAATATAATATTAACGTTATAAGTTCTAAATGCTGTTTATTAAATTCCTAAACATTACCTCTCTTTTACCATTAACATATTAACCTTTAGAAAAGGTAAAGAGCCTAAAGAAGCGTAAGCTTAACCTTAACTCCTTACTGTTAATAAGTTAGCCGTATGCTTTAAAAAGTTAAACCTTAATTAGTAAGGACTAGTTAAGGAACTTAATAAAGCCTTCCTTAAAGATATTAAGAGCCGTATCGGTTTTATTAAAAAACTTTAAGTTTAACTTAACGCTATTGAACTAAAGAATAATAACCTTAAAAGCTTATAGAAAAAACGAGTAAAGCTCCCCTTACTGTCACGCTTTTAAGGAGACTCTGTATAATTAGAGTCTTAGATAACCTAACTTTAGAGTTATATCACTTATTATAATAAGTAGTTCTTTAAAAAGGAAAGAAAGGTTAAGTTTATTAAAGCTTTACTGGATAGAGTAGCTGTATATTAATATAAACCTTATATAAAGATAATTAACGATCTTTCTGTAAATAGAGTATAAAAGGAAACCCCTAAGACTTAAGCCCTTTTTAATAACTTTAATGTTTTCATTAACTAACTTTAAATTAAGTTTAAAGAATTAGACACCTTAAAGCGGGTTAAGTAACGCCTTATAACCTTAAGACAGACATCCTTAATCCTTAAGTTCTTTATACATTTTAAGTTAAAAGTGGTAAAAATTAAACTTAGTTAAGAAGCTCTAATAATGTTATTTTAAAGCAGCCTAAAGGAGCACATTATTAAAGACCTTTATTAAGAAGACTAACTAGACCGTCTTTAAAAGCTAATTAAAATAGCTATTAAAGTTAATAATCAGTACTATAATTATTATTATTAGAAGAACTTCTAAAAGGAATAAACCCTTTACCAGTTAAATAAGCCTAAAAAGGGGAACTAATTAACAGTAATAAGTCACTACCTTAGGTTGATGGATATTAATATAGTAAACTGTTAGAATTAACTTAACTATAATAAACCTTAATAATAATAGCAGCAGAAGTAGTTTAAAGACTTATCTTAAGTCTAATGTTTTAACTGCGGTAAAAAAAGTTATATAACATAATAATACCCGTTATTAAAATAAGTTAGTTAGAAACCTGTCTTAGAATAAGGAAAATATGTTAAATTTAAGTCTAAAGATGTCTATGTTAGGATAGTAAGTAACGAAAAGGAGTGTACTTAAATAGATAAGTGTAACTTAAGAGATAAGGAGGAGGAAGAGGAAGAACCTTAAGATGTAGTGTACCTAGTCCTTAAAAGTGCCTTAGAAGAGTTAACTATAGAGGTACAGGTTGTAGAAAACCGACTTTAAGGTAGAAACTTAAAACTGTTAAAGGTGCAGGTTATAGAAGATTAACTTTAGGAAGAGATGTTCTAATTAGCTATAATAGGCCTTAAAAACCTTACTTTATAAGTTTAAGAATTAAAGAAGTTTAAAAAAGACCCTAATTTAGACTTTATTAAAACGGTAGAGGGAGTTAAGGAATTAGCTTTCCAGGCTACTTAAGTAGTAAGATAAGCCTTAGAAAGTGAATGAGAACAGATTAAAAGGATTAAGTTAGAAAAATGGAAGTTCTTTTTAACTATACCCTTTAAGACTCTTAAACATTTTAAATACATTAAGTAGATCAGCACCCTTACCTTATTAAAAGAGAGATAGTTTAAATAGCTGCCCTGTATTAAAGTTAATATACTTTAAATTAGTACCTTAAGGGTCCCTTAAGAAGGCTTAAAGTAAGCATATTAATAAAAGGTTTAGGAGTTGAAGGAGAAATATTAAAAGTTAGTAGATAAAGTAAAAGATTTATAAGTTAAAAGTCTTATTATCACATTTAAAGATAAAGTAGTAGAAATTAAGTTATAACTTTATAATAAAGTTTACTTTACTAATTAACTTAAATATTAACTTATTAAAAAGGATTATTTTGTAGAAGAATAAGCTAGGTTACTGTTACTTAAGTTTTAGAAAGAAGTTTAAGAGAAGCAGTGTACTTAAAAGTAAGTGGAAGAAGAGAAGAAATAAGGCGCCACTTCCCCTGTCCTGTACTTTATAATTACAGTACCTATAGTTAATATTAATTATCCTAGCTATAGGGATATATTATAAATTAATTACATATATAATAACTACACTTTTAATCAGCACAGTAAGCTTAAGGCCCTTTATAACCACTTCCCTAACGTGTAAAGAAAAAACTATATTATAGTAAGGGTAAAGTTAGAACTGGCTTACTATTAAGTCTCCTACTCCTTAATAAGAGAGTTTAGTAATAAATGGAAGGTTACTGTAATTAACTAAGCCCTTATTACATACTAGTAAGGAGGGGTATTTAATAACTGCTTAGTTATAACGTGCTTATTACACTTTAATGGAAAAGCTAGAGAGTAGTAAAAGTAAGAGGATTATTAATAAATCTAAGAGTAAAAGGACATTACTGTAATCCAGTCCCATAGAGTGTATTATTAACTTATTAAAGATTTTAGAAATATTAAACTATTTAAAGTTAATTAAACGTTAAGGTGTAAAAACCTAAGAAAGGTTAATTATTAAGTTTATTAAAGTTACCTGTTTTTCTAAAAGGAATTAGGAAAAGGCTATAAGCCCTTTAGAAGGGCTGGAAACTAGTAATTTGCTAATTAGTAAAAACCCTAAGAAGAAGAAAAGGTATTTAAAAGTTAAGTTAAATAAGACTTTAAAGATAAGTAATTATTATAACTTAAATATTAAAGTAGTATAAGCATTATTCTGTCAGTGTTAACTTAACAGATAGAAAAAAGAAGCCGTTTAAGGTAAGAGCAGTAATTAATAATAAAAGTGCTTTTAACCTAATACACCCTTTATTAGTTAATTAAAGGAAACTCCCTAATTAAAAGTATAAAAAGGCTATTCCTATTTAAAATGGAGAAGGAGGCTTATACTAATATAATAATAATAAAGTCACCTATTACTTACCACTCCTAATTAAAGTAAATAGGGATAAATAATAAGTGGACTTTAACGTTATACTAGTTACAGGATATAATATAATTTTAAGTCTACTTTAGTTAGAAAAGTATAACCTTGTGATTAACTAAAGGAGTAATTACCTTACCTTTAATGAGCCCCTTAACTATAATTATTATTTAAAGGAAACTAAAAAGGTATTAAACCGTTCTAAAGATGTATAAAGCATTTAAAAGCACACTAAACCTTTAAAATTAAGTATAGTTTAAGTTAGGTTTATTAAGACAGTTAAAGGATTAAAGAGTTTATTATATTATTTAAATAATAATTTAAAAAGTGGAAAGAAGTAGGAAGCTGATCTATAGATAAATGAAAAAGTTAACTTATCTAAAGTACCTGTGGAATATAGGAAGTTCACCTTGTTTTGAAAAAAGATACTATAATTACCAGATTATAAACTATAAGATTATAAAATTAAGTTAAAGTTAGAAATAAAACTCCACAGCTTCCAGCCTTACTACTTAAACCCCTAGTAGGCTAAGGCTTTAAAGGAGTATATTAATAAAAATCTAAAGAACAGATTTATTATAAAGTCCCAGTCCTTAATAGGGTACTTAGTGCTGTTTGTCTTAAGGAAGGGAGATAGTAAACTACATGTAGTTATTAACTATTAAACGTTAAATGAAGATATAATTAAAAATCGCTACTTATTACCACTTATTATAAAGATATAAAAACAGATTATTAAAATAAATTAGTTTTCCAGTCTTAACTTCCCTATAAGATTTAACTATATTAGAGTAAAGGAAGAGGATAAGTATAAAACAGCTTTTTAGACTTATAACAGGTATTATTAATACTATATTATATTAATAGGATTAATAAACACCCTTATAACTTTTTAAGGCCTTATTAACAGTATTCTCCACCCCTTCTTTAATAAGTTTATCTTTATATATTTAAATAACGTTTTAATCTATTTTAAAACTTTAAAGGAATATTAAAAGTATATATAATAAGTCCTAACAGCTTTTAAAAAGGTAAAGCTGACAGTAAACTTAAAGAAAAACTACTTCCACGTTTAGGAATTAAACTATTTAAGGTTTAAAGTAACCTTTAGAAAGTTTAAAATGTAAAAGAAGAAGACAGAAACAGTTAGGGACTAACTTACTTTAAAGAACTAAATAGAGTTATAAACCTTTATTAACTTTATAAACTTTTATTAATACTTTATTAAGTATTTTACGAAAATTATAAAACTATTATATAAACTTATAGGAATAAGTAAACCGTTTAAGTGGATTAATAGATAGTAAAAAGCGTTTAAAGACCTTAAGCACACCTTTATTACAGTACCAGTTCTAACTCTCCCCGATTTCTTAAAACCTTTTTAAGTTAAGACAGACTTCTTAGAATTTATAATTAGTAGAGAACTTAGCTAAATCTAAGATGATAAGAAGTGTTACCTAATTACCTTCTTATTAAAAGGGATCTACAGTCTAACTTTATAATACCTAATCTATAATAAGGAACTAATAGTAATTATTTAGTGTTTTACTAAGTAGGTACTGTATTTAAATAGTATAAAGGAATTAATTTAAGTCTTTTTAAATTATAATAACCTCTAATACTTCTTAACGAAAGAATTTAACCTATAGTAAGTATAATAGATAAAGTTAATAACCCTATTCCACTTTTAAATTTACTACATTAAGGGAAAAGATAATAAATAAGTTAATACCCTTAATTAAAGACAGGATTATAAAAATACTAATTTAATCCTAATCCTTATTATTATATTTAATAAAGTTAAAAACAGTATATTAAAGTATATATTATAAGTGTTAGATAATTAGATATTAAAATAAACCGTTAACGTTTATATAAACTTATAAATAAAGTATAACATTTATTAGTAATAATAAGACTTTTAAATAAGAAGGTTAGTAAAAGGAACTTATAAGTATAAATACCCTTTAGGAGACTTCTTAAAGCACGTGTAAGATTATAAAAAAGAGTGCCCGATACACTTAAATTATAACGAAACCGGTTATTAGCTAGAACAGTTATTAAAAGGCGTATATAGCACGCTTAAACTAAAAGTAAGGCTTTAATATTAAGAGAAACTGTATATTTATAACTTAGATAAGTGAAAGGAGTATATCTAGCAGGTTTATAAATCTTAACTTAAAGGATATATAGGCTAGGTTAAAACCCTTACATAGGCCTAGTAAGCGTACGCCTTCCCGGGAATAAAAAAGCTAGTTAAGGAAATGATTAATAACTGTAATATTTACTACTATAAGTAGAATTAACACTATAAGCCTTATAAGCTCCTTAAACCACTCCCTGTACTACAGGCACTATAAAGCTTAATCTCGCTTAACTTTATTACTAGGATTCCAAAGTTTAAAAACCTTATTATAGGAGTTACCTATAACCAGATCCTTATAATAATCGACAGATTAATAAAATAAGCCTACTTTTTACTAACTTTAAAGGGTATAACTGTAAAGCAACTCACTTATATCTTTAAAAAGGAGGTAATTTTATAATACTTTTAACTAGATAATATTATCACAGATTAAAATAAGCTAATTATATTAAAGTTTTAATAAAGGCTAATGTAGAGAATAAGTGTAAAGAGTAAACTTTTAACAGCCTTTTACTTATAGACAGATAGTTAAATAAAGTAAGTTAATTAAATACTTATAATATATCTTTAAACTTACATTAACTTTAAATAAGATAATTAACTTAAGTTATTACTAACAGTATAAATAACTTATAATCCTGTCCGAAGGACAATTTGTTGTAAGGGTGGTCCAAAAAAAAATTACTATGGGAAATTCAGTCAAAACTGATAAGGAAATTCAACTCGACCTAGGACTGGTCGGTTCATTATCAAAAG
>Ga0247758_1000994_pt1 | contig 23625 bp, 26 predicted proteins | sample UWRJL156409C4_FD_180950 | JGI IMG/M metagenome (GOLD analysis project Ga0247758, IMG submission 180950) | Plant litter microbial communities from Arlington Agricultural Research Station in Wisconsin, United States - UWRJ-L156-409C-4 | ecosystem: Environmental > Terrestrial > Plant litter >... | reverse complement strand
CTCCGTTTATCGGGGCAATGTGTTGTATTCGCTGGACGTCGGGCAGTCGATGACCAGCTCGCTCCCCCACAGACACTGGGACCAGGACGGAGACGGCACGCATGAGTTTGATCAGTTTGAAAAGTGCAGAGATTTTTACTTCAACCACACCAAGCCAGTAAGTTTAATTAGGTACCGAGGTTACGGGTGAGGGACTGAGACTAACCATATAAACAGTGGAACGTCGCCATTGATCCATCAACCCTGCAGTTGCACCAAGGCGATAAGAAGGCGGACCTTCTCGCGCGGGGCTTCATCGACCACGCGGGTGGCGGCCCCGGGGGCTTCTTGACTGTGGATGGGTGCGAGATTGACTGGCCAGTGTTAGAGGGGGTAGCGCCCGCTCCGCCGCCAACGAACCCGAAATGCATCACCGGCAAGAGGAAGTACAAGATGATCCCGTATGGCGCGGCTAAAGTACACATGGCAGAGCTGCCGACGGTCAAGCTCCAGGGCGACTTGACTCACAATGCGAAGCAAGAGGCGGGCCTCTGGGGAGATCTTTGAGTTGTCCGGTCAGAACATCATCATGAGCATGGGAAGGTACGACGGGAGTCACGGTTGATTTGAGAGGTCCATACATTTATTAGCATTGCATCAGAGGCTCTTTCCTTAAGTAGTACATATCATGCCTGCGGTCGTTCGCTACATATAAATACGAACGTCATCTGAAGATTGATGCTTTCTAAATCTGCTACCCGCCGTCTGGCTAGAGAAGCTTCCCTCGCAAATTACCACATTTGACATCCCGTCCTCCACCTCTAGGCGGGTACGCATAACCCAATTCTCCCTGCTTACAAGAGTAAAAGACAACACTGATTAAGGGTACCGGAACCCACCCTCCTCATCCTTCCTGTCTAAAACAGCATTAGAACGCACTGAGCGCAAGCAACAGCCCCCCAACTAAAGCACCCGGCGTCCAAATCGCAGCGGCGCGCCCTGCACCAGACGTGCTCACCGGCCCCGTAACCTTCGCAGATGCCGGCGGCGCGCCAGTCCTCACCAAGGTAATATTGAAAGCCGGATTTTTAATCGCCGTCACCGCCCCATCACCCCCAGTGACAAACACAAAATCAGCCAAGCTCAGGAAGTTGTACGCCGACCGATCCATGCCAAACCAAGTCATGCAACTTCCTTGCTTGTAGAAGATCTGATCGTCCAGCTTCTTCCTCTGCTCCTCGGTCGTGGTGTCGACCACCGCACGCCAGGCCGTCTCGTCCGAGCTGCCTTGCTTCCCGTGGCGGTTGGAGGGGTACAGTCGTGCGTCGGCCTTGACGGGGGCTTTGGTTGGTGCGCTCCCGCCTGATTCGAGGGCCGCGAGGCTGTAGGATCCGTATTGTCCGAGGGTGTTGAAGCCGCGGACGGAGAAGAAGTCGATGACGAGCCCGGGGCCGCTGTCAGAGTTAAGGACCAAGGTGGAGTTGGTAGATGCGTCTGCGAAGGAGCCGGTGTATCCCGATGATGCGGCCTCGTCGCGACCTGCTTGCTCGATCGCGGGGATTAGGGCCCGCAGGGCGGTGCTGAGGATGATGGTGCGGGAGTTGGGCTCGCGGGTCACCTCTTCGCCTCCCATGATGGCTGTTACGACGAGGTCGTAGTCGGGCACGAGAGCGATGACGGCGTGGTACTGGCCGAGGTCCCCGGTCTTGGTGTATACATCGATTGTACGGCCGTCGATGGTAAGGGTGTCGCTGCGGCCGATTTCCCAGGGAGCGCCAACCGAGAAGCTCGTCGCAGTTATGTGGGCGAGAGGCTGAAGCCATTTTCGAGTCTTAGCGGCCGAGAGGAGGCGGTGCTCGAGGAGGGCTTTGCCAAAAAGAATGAGGTCGTTGGTGCTGGAGAACATTCCACCGGAGCTAAGAGGAAAACAGAGAAGATTAGGACACGCCCGAGGGCCTCGGTGTTGAGGAAGGTACTTACGCTTCGAAAGCACCAAGGGTCAAGTTCCAGGTGCTCTCTTTTACCGGAATGAACCCCTTCTCGGCGAACGACTTGGGGGGGCCGTTGAACGAGGTGCTCTTCATGCCAATGGCGTCGAAGATGCCAGTCTGCACGGCATCTTGGAAAGTCTTGTTGGTTGCGGCTTCAACCACGAGGCCAAGAAGGGCGTACCCGATGTTCGAGTACACCGGGGTTGTGAACTCTCGGTAGACCGGCGGTCGACGCGCCATGTCGCGGATGAGATCTGTCGCGTTGCAGAGCTTCGTGCCAGGAAGGCCTGAGCATGACGGGCCAGTGCCTTTAGCGACTTCTGGAAGACCCATCAATGTCCATGGGCCAGTTGGGTACAAGCCGAGGTCCTGGGCCGCTGAGGTGGGTTAGTTGGTTGACTGTGTGGGTGTGTTGGTGTGAGTTTGTGGACTTACAGTCGGTTGAGAGACCAGAAAGATGCGACATTAGCGCGCCGATGGTGATGTCATCCCAAGAGACTGAGAGAACTTCGCTCGTACCCGTCGCGTTCCTCAAGCTTGGGAGGTACTTGGTAACGGGATCTTCAACGCTAACCTCACCGTTTTGGAGCAGGGCCAGCACAGGCATCAGCTTGGAGACGCTCCCGACGCGATAGATGGTGTCCTCGTCGATGTTAGTGGTGCCGAGCCCCGATTGTGTTGGCGGCGTGAAGTGGTAGTTGAACAACAGGCCATCCTCGTGGATGGACTTGGCGGCCACTGAAACGGCGGAAGCTTTCATCTGGCCCTTGATCTGAATATCTAGCTTTGCCTTCAAGCTGCCGACCGCGGCCTTCACGATGGGGTTTTGGCTGGGCGATCGCGGCGGGAGAAGCACTGGGCCGAGAGGAGGGCAGACACTGGCGCTGGCAACCGGTACGGCGGCCAGCACGGCGAGGGCCGCCGCGAGAATCGACATTGACGGCATAGGGGGGCGTAAGAAAGTAGAGTGGCGCGCGAGGTGATGAACCAGAAATCAGAAAAAGGGCCCGAAAGATGCTAAAGATGATGAACAGAAGGAAGCCGTAACGTCTTGTGTATCAGCCCGAGCACCACTCCTTATACCTGACCCTGACGCGTCGTGGAGAACCATGATGGGGGCCCGTTTCGTGACGATCGTCGAAGGCGAAGCTCCTCGGACAGGATGATGTCTGCGGGAGATTAGCATCCCCATGAGCATCAGCCTTGCTGGCGGTGCAGACACGCAAAACCGGCTGCTTTTGACGATGATTACCAAGGGATAGCCTGGAGCCTGGAGCTTCCGACCAACGAACAACCCCTGAAAACGTCTGAGCTCTCCATTCTGTCCGAGCCTGCCAATGAGCATAGCCCCATATGCCACGGTTACCATTGAAAAAAATGGAGCCTACAAAAGGCCGTAGGAGACTGCGCCCACATGGCGAAGGCTCGGCGCACGAAGGATGCGGATCACCTCGGATACTGCACGTGACCACAGCGCCCTGGAAGCCCCCAATTTCCTGCCGACCAGGTCCTCGGATTTATGAAACTGAGGCTCAAATGGATGCGACGTCATGTGTCCTCTGATATTCATTCATGATGATTGTGTGTTGGAACTCTTCTGCACGCCTGGCGAAAGGCTGATTGCACTACGTAAAAACTCAGATATAGTTGACCGAGTAATTGGTAGATGGAGCTGATTGTTGTGTCAAGTGCTGCGCTATGCTATCCGCGAAATCTCCCCGGTTACTCACGAGGTACATGGTCCAAGTTGTCTGCGAAAGTCTCTTCAAGCGGCCTCCATCCATCTTGCTTCCCCCACTTCTTCAACAGCGATAGCGGCAGAGTAAGGTCCGAAGTGATACTATACGATTCCACGTTCTCAAGATCTTCGACGAACTTGTGCTTCGGGTACAATTTGCGAAGAATCGCGAACGCCTCGTTATATGTGCAGTGCCGACCCCAGGCTTGAATACGTTCGTTGTCGACATCTGCGTCGAGTATGGCTGCGAGATGTAGAAGAGCGACGTCCTTGACATCAACTCCATAGACTGTCGCGACATGATCAGCACTACAGGGCGGCAACCGAGAATATAGTCAGACTTACAGGCTGGCAGCATCTGAACAATGTCCAGGTTGCCTTCGTACAAGCTGGGCAGAATGTTGGCGCTCAGTGAGGTGCAATTCTTGTTCAGCCGCCTGCCGAGAATTGTTTGGGGCGTTACAACGTTGACAGCAAAATGTGGCTTCTCCTCGGCAACGAATCTAAGGAGTTCCTTCTCGGCGGCAACCTTGCTCGCCATGTAGACGGGGAAAGCTCGGCTTTGGTCGTAAGGGGGAGGAGCCCAAGCAATGTCGAGGACTGCGTCGTTCCACGAGTCCTTGGTAATGTGCGCCGAATTTCCTGGGACAAGCATCGTAGTCGCCACAATAGAGCCAGTAAAGACGAACCGCTTGACAGATGCCTCCTTGGATGCGGAATCGAGGATGGAAGTCACCGAAGCAACGGTTGGCGTGACCACCTTGTTCGGGTCCGAATCGAATGACCCAATCGTGGCAATGTGGGCGACGGCCGATGCACCCTTGATAGCATCATCAAAGGCACCTCTGGCACTGATGTCAGGAACGGGGACGATCTCGAAATTGCCGCTATCCGCATGCGTCTTAAAGACATCTTCCACGAGCCAAGCGGCCTTGACGAGATCGCGGACGGTACCGCGGACCTTGTATCCCCGCTCGAGGAACTGCTTGGTCAACTCGGATGCGACATGGCCTGTCACGCCGGTGATAAGGATCAATGACCCCTCGGGAATAGCTGCAGTAGGCTCAGCCATAGTATATCGTATAGGGTAAAGCGGTTGATGGGAAATGTTGCCGAATTGTCTGCGTCGTGTGTGAGTTGTCTGGAAAGTTCAGAATGGGGAGGCAACTGGGGCGGGGGATAATCTACCTTTAAGTACCGGTAAGCACCTGGTTTGTGGGATAGCTTTGGTCGCCATCGCAACAAGATCCCGCGGGTGCCCAGAACACTGGGGTAGATTGCTGCAGGCAGCGAAGATGCCGGCGTCTGCTGACGCCGCGTGGGTGTTGGCGTGCCATTGGCGATTGGTAAGCGGTGCAGGTGTTGATACACAGTGTCGGTGTTGGTGGAGAACGGAATGGCGACCCTCACGGGCAAGAAACATGCACTAACCACAAGGGCGCAAGATGGGGAATAGATGTTAAATCACTTTTGTGATCATCCGGGGCCTGGTCATGGTTGTCGACGTGTCAAATCGAATGGCTTGCCTGAACGTACAATAAACATTGGGTAAGGTAATGAGGATAGAAAGGCCGCATCCAACCTCCTGGTCTGGGGAAGCCTATGATGATCCAAGGGGGCACTTGCCGTTTTGGTCTTCTGGTATCCTGGCTGCATCAGCTGTTGGCCAAGTTGTCATCAAAATCTACCAGATCCAAGACCTTCAAACTCAACTGAGGTCGTGCCATCAACCAACGGCATGCTGGTAAGAAACACTACGGCTTATTGGCGCCTGCAGTGCCATTTTTTGGTTAAAGAATGAGGTCCGTTAAATCCGACCTTCAAAGCTGCTCAAAATACCTACCAGGGCACTCAATCCGATGCTTCCGAAACATCGGGAGATACCACGACGCACAGACCACATGCTCACCGTTTTCTTGTTGATTACCAACAGCAGTCTGAGCAGCTAATAATAGCTCAGAACTTGAGTCATGCTCACCGCTATAAACGAATGCAGGTCAGCCGTCTTGGATAAATAATCATATTCAAAGAGACTTAAAGTGTGGGACCAGTGATCCTTGCTTGTCTCCACATCCGAGCTACATCTCAGCATGTTTCTTACTTATGAACGATAATGTCTGGTACCTAAGGTAAGTATTCCCCAGTCTGCGGGGCCGTTGAGAAACAAATTCTGGAATTTCAAATTGACTCCAGAAACTTCAACATAAACCAAGAGCCCTGCGCTAAATAGATGCGAAACTACCGGGCATCCTCACCCTCTGCGTTCGTACATGTCAGTTCACAGAAAAGAATAAGAAGACATAGCAACCAGTTAAATTGACTATACCATAAAGGGAGGCCGCGATGGTTGTACTGCTAGGTCTTTCTAGTTCCTCTCCATGCTATCACCCCATGTATCCAAGCTCCAAGTCTATTCGCCAAACATCCAAACAACCCCTTCTGAATACTGCCTAGGTGAAAAAGTACCCAACAATGCTAGGAAAGAGATTGTGTCGTGTGTGTGTGTGCGATGAGAGGAAGGTGCGAGCAGAGTCGAATCGCCTAAGCGACGTAGTTGACGGTGGTGCGGCAGGCGTTGTTAGTGCCCCAGTGCTTGCTGCCACACTTGGCGCAGGCGGCGCGGCGGATCTCCTGGTAATCTTGCCACATCTGGTTGCCGGTGCGCACGCAGTCCCGGGGGCCGCCGATGAAGATCTTGCAGCGACCGCGCTGGGCACCATCGGCCTTGCCGGAGCCTGAAGCGCCGTAGTTGACATCGTTGTTGCGAATCAGGACAGAGTTGACGGCGATGTCGCAGTCGCGGACGAAGTTGACCGCGCTGCCGCACATGCCGGAGCCGGCGCAGTCGAACGAGTCGCGCTTGACGATGTTGTTGGGCGACTGGTCGGGGGCGACTGCGGCTGCGCTGGCAAAGCCAGTGAGGAGGAGGGTGGCAAAGATATTGAAACGCATCTTGGTGGTTGGGAGTGTTGGTTTTGCGAGTTGGGACTCGGTGTGAGTGAGAGAACTGAAGTTGGTAGGTTGGGTTGAGCGAGTGTGGAAGACTGTGGATGAGGCTGATGATCTGGGTGTTGAATGTCGGGCACGTCGTCTCCTTATATACGTATCGATGTCCGTCCGTCTGTCTGTCTGCTCGTCAGTGTGTCTGGAGCTGGTGTCTCCATTGCGGTGGCTTGGCCAAGATGGAACCGGCACTACGTCTGCCCATCGTTGCCGTTGATGGCTGCTCGAGTCCCGCAAGGTGCACCACTAGATGTCCCCTAGCCGAATTGTTGCTGCCTGCTGCAGATTGAATCTCCCTTGATAACCCCACTCAACCTCCTCCGCAGTAAAAGTTCCAGTCTCCTGAGCCGGGATCATCACTCGTCGGGCCTTTACCTCTACAAGCGAGGGCTAGTCGTGCGCTGCGCTGCCTCATTGGAACGTCCCGTCCACAGGGCTGAAGTTTCAATACCACTGTACTAGCGCGAGATGGTCCGTTTAAGCCGCGCCTTCCAGTTGGGCTCTAGCACCCGTGGGCCCAGCCCGGTTTGCACGCGCCGTGAGTGCGCTTGACACCAACCGCTAGGTAAATGCTACCGATGTTTGCCGCGCCCATTCCTATTATTACGAGCAAACGGGCTTATATGGCCCTATGGCAGCATCCGGGGCCAAGACCTGACCCAATACCTTGGCTAAAGCCCTACAGCCCGCGGTCAGTGCCTCTCTCCACCTCAGGTCATCGGTTAGATCATCCAAGTGTCTTATTAGATGGATCGTGCATTGGCGGCTGCCTAGATTTCTTCTGGATCTCGGAGATGAGTTCAACATTTTTCTTACTACCTTCCTTTCCGATACGATCCGGGTCCGGGATAGGTCACTGCACGAGGCCCGTAAAATAATAATTTTACACCAGCTACCTAACTACCAAGTTGATGTGGCATCCGTCTCAATGGCAAGGGCTCGTGTGATCATGACGTATGAGAACATGCCAGCCTATCATGTCTTCCAATTGATATCTGTCAGCTCGAGGTCCACCGCTTCGAACCTTACGACAACGCTTCATTCCTACTCGACTCCACCGTATAGAATCGCCCTGCCAAGGACAAGTCGCGTGGAAAATTCAGTGCGGAGGATTGTAATAGGTACCGCATCTGCCCATCTATGGTCCCTTTGTCAAGCGATAGTGCCCAGCGCGGTGGGCTTTTGTCGGGGCTGGTAAGGCAGACTGGAAGGTTGCCGTTGTTGACACTGCCAAAATTTAATTGCAGCTACTAGGATTCCACCAGGAGTCTGTATATTGCTGTCGCTCGAAGGGGTTTCATGATGCAGTGGGAGGGATTCTTTTTTGTCCCTGCAACCCAAGCGTTTTCTTTGTCATTGCTTTGACGGCTGGAAGCATCTCAACTGGCTTCTATTCTGGTTTTTATCCACTCTGCCTCACCAAGGGTCCACATATGGATCCATACCTTGGCTAAAGCGACCTTATCCGGGACAGATGTTGTTCCGGGAACGAGATCAACAATCTACCTAATATGGTCAGCCCACTTGGCGGGCCCCTGAAAACAAACCTACCTACCATAGCCGCAGGTACTATGTAATGTCAGATGTGGACTGATGAGTGGATTTGTGAAGCCGGTGAGCGGCAGCGACCACTCGCTTCGTCTAGCTCCATCCAGCAGCGGCGCACGCGACACTGTAATTTGGAATGCTCACACCATGGACGAGACGGAACGTGAATGAAAGAGCTTACTGCTCAGAGGGGGAAAAATGGGACGGTAGTGAAGGATTGAAGGACCCAAAAGGAATTCGAAACTTGTTACTGCTCCGGGTCAATCTTTAGCTACCGGAACCCATGTTGGTGTGAGATGGATCACCGATCACGGCTCCTGTTCGGGTACCGATATCATGCCACTTGCAATGGGACCCAGCAGCGGAGCTGTCGAGATTAGGTAAGGTATTCGCGAAGAAAGACGCATGGAACCTGGAAGTTTCACATTCCCTAGGAGGTAGATATTTTGACTAGACGCATTGACTTTGCCGTTGAAAAATCGCCAAGATGAAAGCAATTTCAGACGCCAACCGCTCCAGGGCATCATCGTCCGGAATAACTAGATAATTAAGCTCACGTTCTAAGGCGGAAGGTCTTCGATGTGGCCCTTGTTTGTGTAGCCCTGTTGGTCCTTTTGGAGAGACGGAGCTAGGTTTGGGAGCCTCCATGAAACAAATAAGTACTTTTTACTCAGGCCAATCATAAGCGAGAACGCTATGAAGGCCGGGTGTTGACATTGATAGGTTAACGTGACATGGAAGGAGCGAAGCAATACAAGCGATGAGATGGCTAGAGTAGAATTAGGCAGCTCCTTTGTCACGAATCCACCAGTCGCTCAATGGCGGTGAGACCGGTTGACCTGGCGTCCCCACTATGTCGAGACCCGCAGCTGATGGGCCCCTCAACGAGCTGGTGCCCGTCGCGGTTCGCTTCCCACCCTCCCGGTGCCCGCATTGGCGAAGAATTTGAATGGTGCTACTGGGCGTTGACACGGCCGTGCGGGAGCGACTAGAACGGGAGCTCCCTCCCCGAGTCCTTCGCCTGGCATGTAGAATACATCAAGTTGTTGTCATCTGGACGATCTCTTGACAGCTAGACTTACGAGCAGCGTTGATCTGCGCGCCGATAGTCCGGCCACCATCACCGACGCCCCGAAACTTCGAGTCCTGGTTTCCGTCCTTCACGTCTCTTCACTCCTGCCAATTCACTCTAGCTTTCTGCGGGACGACATCACGCCCCGTTCCGTTGGACCTCGGCGTCGCAACGGCAACATTGGCAGGGGCGAGAAACGACCAGCCCCCATCGTCCAAGTGCTTCCGGACAAACAGCTCCATGTGGTTGCCACTGCTGTACGAGCGAGTGCAGTGCCGTTATTCTGATCTCACTGCTCTGGCCCAGAACCCGTTTAGAACTACATCTCGGCCCTCGGGTAACAGGTGCAGGCAGATGTGGGCGACCCGCTCGCCTTCGTCCTGGTCACTCTGGCCACAATGTCTAGAGATGGCGCCACATACAAAGTCAGTCGCTACGCCGCCGGAAACCGTCATGTAGGACTTCAACTTGCGAGTTGCTCGCGGCGTGCTGGCTGACAAGCAGGAATCTGTGGCTTAACCATCAACTCCAACCTATATCATGTCAATTCCGATCAACGTCCCTGACATTTTAATTTCTCCCGTGGCGAGCTGAAAATCTCTTTATTACTCAGGCATAACAGTTCACTGGCTACTGGCTCACATGTTCTCAATTTCAACTTGGTGATCTATCAGCGGTAAGTTAGGTGGGGGGGTTTCCAAGCGGCAGGGAATCTGAACAGTTAGCGCCGTATAAACAAGCCGAATCTTTACTTCTATAACGCTATTATTACGTAAGATAAAAATGAAAACAAAATACCTAGTAATAATCTAGTAGTATTCGATGTAAATGAGAGTTTAATTTTCAGTTTGTTAAATGTAGTAGTATAAATATCAATTTTGGAAAATTTTGACTCGAAAATGTTAAGGTTTGTTAGACATTTATATGTAGATACTAACAGATACTTAAAATAAATTATAAAACTAATAAAAATACATAAAATTGCAAATAAAATATTTTTAGTATTTAGATAGCTAATAAAACTTATTAGTAAGTACTGCTTACTAATAATACTTTAATGTTAATAATTTATTATTCTAATTATATAAAATTTAACTTAAATACACTCTAAGAAATACTTATAAATTTGTAACACCTAATGTTTCCAGAATGGTTTAAGTTTATATATCTTATCAGAAACTCAGTTTTAGCTATATATTTTGCATAATTTTAATATAAAAGTTTAATAAATTGAATGTATTTTATATATAATTTCAACGACTTTCCAAAAATTACTATAAATTAACTAAGCAGTTTACTAAGTTTAAAACTAGTTATAAATGATCTTTATCCATTTAAATAGCTATTCATATATGACTTATAGATATTGATTACGTAATACAGTATATGCAGACCTTAACAGATGATATATTCTAAATAGTAAAATGTTTAATATCTTTACTAAAACATCTTACAGAAAATATCTAACTTCATTATAGTGCATCATTCATACGTTAATGATTGTTACATTTTTCATTCAATTTTGAGTTAAGTATTGGTGGTGTTGTCAATATGGAAATCTACTTTATTTTATATAGCGCTAACGTTCGGATTCCCTGCCGTTCAGAAACCCCCCCACCTAACTTAATCTACAAAAGAGCTGCCGACATTATAGCTTGGTTGCTTCCTCCCAATACACCGGGGAAAGTATCTAGTATCTCGACACAAAAGTCATTCAGGTCAACGACTCCCATCCGATTTGCCCAACCGCGTCCACCGGTACCATTAATATGGAATTGAACAACACTGAATATGCACAAACTCCTTTCATCTTGTGCGATGAGGGCACCAGTAGTAGTTACGACCATGCTCTCCATAGTATAGCACATCATTTCTAGACGAAAGTCCTCGTTGAGATGTGCTGAGGTGAATCCTAAGTCCTCTAAGTCCTGACATAGCCTAGAGGCGATTGAACCGGCAGCGCCGGCAAGCCATGATCATACACTGCTGACACTCATAGACGAACTCTGGCAGGTCATCATTGCACTCTTCGCATTGGTGTCTGCCGTCCAAGCGTCCCCAACTTCGGTGCTGGCACTGGCGGCTTGCTATAAGATTCTGTGTCTCGTGCTTAACAATGTTGATACGCCTGGTCCCATTCTGAGCAGCACGAACGTCGAGCAGGTCGGCTGGGAGCAGTATGTGCGGTTTGGCGTCGCAAATTCGATGACTTTGGCGCTAAATTCTCCAACGAGCTGTACGGGTAGGAGAGGCCGACAAATGTCGACCGGAATCGCCTTGCCGCAACACTTCGGCGGAAAGAGCGTCTCGTCCTTCAATGAAGCTTGGAACAGCGACTCGAGGCATCCCCGACAGTACCTATGTGAGCATCCTGTGCAGGCGACGGTGTCAACTCGGTGATGCTCATCTCCGCATGCGATGCAGCTCCTCTTCGCTTTCTGTTCCTCTGATGCATCTTGTCATCTGCGATTCGCAGCCCACGAAGAAGACTCGGCTTGGCTTGCTGAACTTTGGTCGTTTGCGGGGCCAACCTCAGGCGCCTTCCTTTTTCCCAGCGACTGCTTGTCGTTCCAGAGTGTTCCTGGGGCCGCAGGCGGGCCTACATTTCTGGTCCCCGACAGCCGGAGCGCCATTTCCCTGTCGCGTCTGTCGCGCTCCTCTTCGGCCCTCAGGGCTCGGATTGTTTCGGCGTCAAGCAGCACGGCTCGGCCGATGCTTTGGCTCATGGCCCGGTCGGACAGGATCTGCGCATGGTCGGACAGACTGTCCTGATACGCCTCAATTGCGACGACCAAGTCGGTCACCTCTCCTTCGCGGCCCTTGCCCTTCTTGTCGACCGTGTTCTTGAGTGCTTTGAGGTCATCCAGGTGCAGCTGCACCATGAGGCTCAAGGTCTCGGGATCGATTTCGGACACGTCCATTGTTGTGAGGGGTGGGCCACGTGAAGAATGGTGGGAATTTGAAGATCAGGTCAAAAACGAAAGAACGAGTTGGGTTTGTTGACTTCCGAGCGTACTCCAATAGCATGGTTTTTATGCCTGGCTTTTTCGCTTTTTGGGCATGCGCGAGGTGGGGTTGATTGAGGTGATTAAAAGCAGGCACGTCACTCAGATAAGGTAGGTAAAGAGCAATTCCGTCTGTCCGATTCTTCTATCAATCTTTGTTCTGGCAACCTGGAAGCCTCTCATCGACGCAGGATGCTCTATTATCTAAGCCTTCTTAAACAAATTTTGGAATTTACCGCAAAGGTTTCATGATCATCCAGGAACGGGAGGAAGGTGTCCTCGGAAACCACAACGTAACATAAATATAACAACATCATTTCGCCATGTCTTTTCTTGTCATCTCGAATACGCTGGCAACTCCCCAAATTCCGTTTTCTTCCTTCCAGTAAGAGCTGTGAGCGAGCAAAGTAAACCAAAGCTATCCAGTTTGGCGCTGAATTGTCTGCGAACTCATATATGCAGTTTCTCCATCTCAGTTGGCAGCTACAAGAACGCGATAAGTCAGTGAGCTAGTCTCGAACTCGTCCGTTATAGTTACACCCAGTTGCTTACCTTTCTCTCGTCTATCTCTCCATTGGCCATCCTACTCAGAAACTTCGGCAAATTGCTCAAAATCGCAATATCCTGATCTCTCTTCTTGGCGCCTTCGTTGAGGTTGTTGACACTTTGGGTGAGACAATCGACACTTCTCTTCAAATCACCGATCGTGTTATCCTTCACCACCATTCCAGCCCGCAATTCTTGCAACTGACTTTCATGATCCTTTGTTATAGAGATGAACTTCACTTCCATCTCAGTTAACTGCAACTGCAGCCAGTCGACCTTTTGGTCTCTTATGTCCGCCTTTTGGTCTCTCTTGTCCGAGGCACTCTGCTGGCCATTCAATCTGCTCTTATATAAGCTAGTGGACTTCTCCAACTCCCTTATTCTGGCCTTGACGCTTGTTAACTCCGAATTCAAGGAGGCTTCCGGGATATGGCGCTCTGAACTCTCGGCAGGGACTCGAGATACTTGATGGTGATCGTCCAGGGTAGACAGGCGTCGAAATGCTTCCCTCTGATGGCTCTAGTGACTGAGGAACTGCCGGTATCCGACCGCCCAATCTTCCGTCACTCCTTGCAGGACAAAGTCGATTCCGGTGTCGAGTGATTTGTACATGAGCTTCAAGCCCACCGCGAGCAGCAGAATTGAGGACTGGGAAGAGCGTTCTTGTGTCGTGAGGAGATCCATTGCATCTTGGAATAACACCAAAGCGCTGGCTAATTCCGCCATGGTGTCTTCCTTCATATTGTTGGCAGCAGCATTCAACGCATCAAGCGCATTTTGCCGATCAAAATGCCTAACTACCGACATCTGGACTTCATCGCCGTCCCCGTCCTTATCACGACCGTTGATCGTGGAGGTAGTATTCTGGGAATCATCTGTCGTCTAGTCCAGTCAGCAAAGCAAACAACAAAGCTGAGTAAGTCAAACACAGGAAATGCCATGAGAAGTATGTGAGCTGCATCTCTGACCGATCCGGTTCCCAGGCAAGCCCAGAAATCCTTCAACGCTGTACGCCATTTAAGCTGCAAGAACCGCAAGGTTCAACTCGGCCCAACCGATACAGACCAAGTATCGATCACTAGCCAGTTGGAAGCGACGGACCAAGCCCCCAGACGTGTCAAGCACCGGGCTCAGAAACAAGTTTCCGCTCTCACAGTAGCACCTGGCGCCTCCAGAAAGCGAAGCCCGCCGCTGCATCAGAGCTCATTCCGGGGCCACTCCAAGTTAGGATTACAGAGCCTTTCAACCTGAGCAGCTGCTGTCATGCGGAGACCTTTTGCCAGCAGGCTCGGCGCATAGGTCCGAGATGCCCGACAGATGCAAACAGCCAGTCTCCGCATGTGGTCCAGCTGTGTCTTTACGCCCACGGAATGCTTTCGATGAAGGGGCAGCGATACGTGGGGGACGGGAGAGGGGTAAGATTCAGGAAGCGTGCTAGAGGGACCAGGAAGGAAGGGTGAAGATGAAGAGTCAAGTAGAACTAAAATTCGAGCGCAAAGAGCAGATGTGAGAAGAATGGGATATTTCTGTGTCTAGAAATGGACTTACCGCAGAAGCGGCCATATCGCCGGTGATGACGGGAGGATCGATCATCTTGTTTGCGGACTACATTCATTCTTGGTCAGCTAAAATTTTGCCCGAGTCAAGAGAAGAAGAAATTAGGTTGTAGTGTTGTGTCTGTAGAATGCTTCGATGATGGGAGGCAATTTGAGGCGAGAAAAGAAACCGCGCAGCCTGAAACGAGGAAAGGAAGGAAGGCCTCAATCATGCTAGAAGCCGGTCGTTGAGGTGACGCAGACTCAGACTTACTCCTTCGGTAGTTCCAGGTTGAGCCGCCAAAGCTTCACGCGTCTGTTGGAGTTTGCGGCGCTGGCGTTCATTGTGGCGAGACATCTCGCCGTTGTCTGGGCCAGAAACCTTGAAGTTGGCAAGCTTGGGGACGTGAGGAAAGGTTAAGCAAGGGTTTTGGTGGTGAAATAGGGATCATCTGGGGGAAGTGGGGCTGGCAGCACAACTGATCTGAAATGGCGAAATCAGGGCAAGGGCTGTTTGTTTATTCTCAAGAATTGCAGGCGGTATCAGATCTAGCTGGGATTGGGGGATATTCAGGGTGGCAACATCTTCACAGCAGCGACAACTGCTACGCAAGGTAAGGTATTTGATACAGCAAGAACAACGCTGAATTTCTTCTTCATTTCTCCAAAGAGAAAGAAGGCATAAAAAGATCAGTAGAGTGGATCGTTCTCTCTTGCGATCTTTATTGTTCCATAGCTATCACGCTTTCCAGCACATATTTCAGCGAAGGCCAAATTTGGGTACTCACACTTTTTAGATCATGCCAGGCCCGAAGCCTGAATCATTCATGAGGAATCAGAAGTTTTCTTTGCTACTCTATGGGTTGGCGTGACGTGACGCGCTGCTTTAGGAAATATCGTCGCTTTGAGCACCTCCTCCTCAGCCCACCCTCCACATTTACTATTTCCTCAACTCTTCCTCTCCCCCGCCCAACTCGCCATATTCTTCCGCTGCCTTCTGCTCTTCACCACCTTCTTCTCTCCAACACCTCCAAACTGAGAAATGGCGCGTATCACCAAACCCCACCGCCGCAGATTGGGCAGGGAGAGGGAGGCCGAGAAGGCTCTGACCAGGTTTGTGTTCACCCAACTGCGCGTCTCCCATCAGCCAACGCGTTCTCAGTACAGCGAGGCGGCCGTTCTCCCCGCTGGGAAATCCCTCTGACCGCATATCCCGCTCTTGTGTCTTCCCGCGCACAGCCTCAGCCACACATCTCCCCCATCACACACCTCGAACCTCATGCTAATCACGCGCAGCCGAACCTCCAGGACGCGGTCACGGAAGCCTAGTGCGAGCCCACAAATACCGGCAGCGACACCGTCAAAAACACCACCAGCTCCTCGCTCAGCAATGACGGAGAGGTAGGCCGTGGCAGCAGCGGCGGCAAATCGGGCCAAAAAAATCCCGCCAGCGCGCAAAGCCGCAAGATACAGCATCTTCATTTGGAATTGTCACACAAGGATAAGATTATCAACTCCCAGAAGAAAACGATCAGCAAAGATGCAACAAGAAATTGAGGAGAAACAACAAGAGATCGAGACATTTTCAGTCCTGCCAAAACTGATCGCCATGATCGCCTATGGAAAGATTGACCCGAGAGTGGTAAACTGGAATTCCTGTGTCGCGGTCGGGGCTGCCGTTTTTGATTGGTCGGCTATGCCGAATTTGATTGGCTGCTAATCTACAACTGCTAATCTACGTTTGAGCCCAGACCTTTGCCGCATACTCCTCCAGGTCTTGAACGCTGTAAACTAAGTCTCCCTCCCTAAGGCCTGGATCTCTTAGGAAAAGAAGCCGGAATGACAGTACTAATGCACCTCTAGTGACATTGTACGTTTCCGGGTTAGTTATAGTATCTCGGGTAATGGTAATACTTTATCTAAGTACCGGCTCTTAGTGTTGAAGTGAGCGTCGCGTTATGGTAGCTCCAGGGCAGACTAGCTCTTCCTCCCACTTCTCCAAAAGGATTGTAATACCGTTAAACTTGGTAAGAAGAACAATCTTAACCTCGTGGTTTAACATAGAAAACCACCGCCGCATAACTATGCGCAATCGCTCCAGCGTCTGAGAAAACCCTGCCTCGATAATAAGTGTTAGCCAGGCACCTTTAGCAGCTCGTTGAGGTTCTGGGCCACCAGCTGAATTACCCTCTTTACCGCTTTGTCCTTGTTATCCTGGAAGTGTAGCACTGCCAATGTCTTTCCAACTGTTCTTTAAACCTATATCGCGAACTTGCCTGAGAAACTTGTTATATAACTGTTTGTGAAGTTACTTATAAAGGTCAGTTATGATTGTGATAATAAGGATCTGAGAATTACTGTCGTAATTGCGAAAGCGGTACCTGCGGCCTTAGTTTTCTTACTTCTCTCGCTTACGTTAGATTTTAGTAAAATAACTAGGAGAGACGTTTAAACAATTAATATACCATATAGAAATAAAAGGGTAATACTATACTTATAACGGTAAGGAAATCCCCACTAGTGTGATTAATTCTGTTAAAGAGATCTTACACTTTAGTGAATCGTATGGTCTGGGAATCGTCAGTCTGGGAATCGCTATCTTTTGTCGAGTTTACCGAAGTAAGTATGGTAGACGTCGACAAAACTGCCGATAAAGCCAATACCGACGTAGATGCAGCCGATAGAGATACCGCCGGTAGCGGCCTCGATGCAATTGATGCCATGGCGAAGTGTTGCTGAAGCTGGGATCCATGAAGCGGGATGCGTGGGGAAACTATTGGAGGGGTATCTGGGTGCTCGAGCTTATTGAAAATGGCGGGTCCACACTAGGCAAAAACGGCACCCAAAACCGCGACACAGACACTCACGGTGGAATTTTCATGTTGACTCACGGCCTCAATAAAGTGGCTGGGTACCGAACGTTCCCGAGTCCGAGCAGCCCAATCGCTCAGCCCAGGATGATCAGCAATGCAATGCTACCTTCCACAGTACCTGGCAGTTAGCCTAGACTTTGACAGCGCCAAGAAATAAAATTAAATGAGTTACAGAGGTGGTGGTGGCAGTCGCTGAAGAGGAGGTTGTTGATTCCGCTACATTGGAATCCAGTCCTGATGTTTAGGGTAGGAGCGCACCTAGGAGATGATGTGCGTCCTGGCGTTGCAGGATGGGTGCATCAATGCGCTTCTGCAATGTAAACGTTCATTCGTCCGTTTGTGCAGATAAAGGGAAGAGCCGACATGCTCTAATACGGGGGGTTTACTGCCAGACATGAAAAGGCCGTGCACCGCAGATGGGGCTGACACGGCGCCATCATCTCCGACCTCGTACTTATCAGCATCGATCGAAACCACGTCGACCTGAGCTACATCTTCAGCCTGCGTCTCCCAAGTGCCCGGGCTCAGATCAATCAACGATGGGTGTTATTCAGCTGCCAGTATTTCTGCCCGAGCTCAGACTCGGGCTTCCCATTCTTGCGTGCCTCTGGCTTATCCTCGCAGGCGGCGCGGCGTGGGTTTTCTATCGCTTCATAACTGTGCGGATGCAATTTCGACGTCTGAAAGCCCGCGGAATCGTGAGTCGACCCGATCCCTGCCCTGTCGGATCGCCAATGACCAGCCACTGACAGCTCCAGCGCAGCCAATGATGCGCCACTCCTTTCTGCTCGGCCATCTTCCTCTCCTCGCACGGCTGATGAAATCAAAGCCCCGGGATCTGCACTGGAACTACATCCCCCAACTCATTGTTGAGGATTGGATGGAATTCTTCCCAGATTGTGCCGCTTGTCCCGGCTTGATCTATGTTGACGTCTGGCCTATGGGCCCACCAACACTGTACAGTAAGTAGCAGCCCAACAAGACCAATTGTTCAATGCTGAGCCGAGGACAACTTTACCCATGAACAGTGATCGACCCAGCTATGACAACTCAGAGCGCTCCAAACCATCAAGTCCTTGCAAAACTCGCCAATGTGGTTAAGTTCCTGTATCCTTTGACTCAAAACCTTGATATCCTCACCAGTGAGGGCGACAGATGGCGTGTTTGGCGATCGCGCTTCAACCCGGGCTTCAGCTCTAAGAGCCTCACGGCTCTGATTCCAACCATCCTTGAGGAAACAGTCGTGTTCCGAGACATCCTGCGGGCCAAGGCAGGCAAGGACGGGGGCTGGGGAGATGTCTTCCCTCTCGAGCCCCTGGCCACCAATTTGACGTTCGACGTCATTGGCCGTGCAGCCCTGGACATCCGCCTCCATGAGCAAACCCGTGGACCGGGATTGCTGCAGCAGGCCATGATCGATCAGCTATCCCAGGGTGTGTTCGAATATAACCTATGGACGCTCCCCACGCGGCTCAACCCGATCCGGCTGTGGAAAATCGCCCGCAACACCAGAACCATGCGGGAGGCTCTCCTGCCCAGTATCTACGCCCGACTAGAATCCTCCGTCGCCACCAAGCCGTCCGCAAAAGCGAAAACTATTGTTGACCTCGCCGTTCGGGAGTTCCTCCAGGAAGATGCGGGAAAAGGCAACCAAGCCAAGGTTGACGACGCCTTCATTGACATTGTGCTCTCCCAGCTCAAAATATTCGTCTTCGCCGGACAGGACGTAACTTCGACGTCTATTTGCTGGGCTATTCATTGTCTTGCAAAGTACCCCTCAGCAGCGGCCAAAGTGCGGGCAGAACACGATACTATCTTAGGGACAAATCTTGACGATGTCGTTCCAAAGCTGCAGGCCTCTCCCCATCTCCTGAACCAACTTACATACACGTTGGCCTTTGTCAAAGAGACCCTTCGCATGTACCCGGGCGTCGGGCCTGTCCGAGGGGGGACCCGCGACTTCAACTTTGACGTTCCCGGCTCAGAACCGTACCCAACCGAGGGGTTTATGATCCTGGACGCAGTCAGGGCGACGTCTCGTGCAGAGCATATCTGGGTACGTCCGAACGAGTTTCTCCCCGAGAGATTCACCGCCAGCCCTGGTGACCCGCTATATCCGCCAAAGAATGCCTGGCACCCCTTTGGCCTGGGACCACGGAACTGCATCGGCCAGGAGCTTGCTCTCTCCGAGTTGAAGGTGGTCCTGGCGCTTGTCGCCAGGGAGCTGGACATTGATTGCGCGTGGGACAAGTGGGATATTGTCCAGTATGTAGTCTATGTTGCACAATCCCTTCCGAGAAACTACTGACATTGGTGGCGGGGGGGGGGACAGAAAGAAATCGGAGCGCAAAGAAATCATAGATGGGCATCGGTGCTATCAGAACGGGCCAAACACTCCTCACACCAAAGAGAATATGCCCGTTCATGTCAGGATTCGCCAGTGAGCTGAGATCTAAAGCCCTACTGTGAGTCTTTTTTTACGCAACTATAAGTTCATACATCGCAGGAGGACTATTGGTTTGGAAATCGATGACCTTTAGGGATCGGCTTTTTCCTTCATGTCACTTTAATGTTGAACAGGAATTTTAACTTGAGGTTGTCAATGTCTCCTCCCAGTTCCAAAGATTAATGAATTGGATACCTAGGGATTCCAGAGATTCAAAGCCCTTTATACTCTTTGTGCCTATTGTTTGCTGACTTCAGTGGAAAGAAGCATAATAAGACCCAACAGCCCACTGACTTCGTTGTCCAGGATTGCGCACCGTACCTAGAACTGTGAATCGTAAGGTACCTAGGAATAATTACAACTGACTTCGTAATGCAGAACCGTCCAGAGCCAGTTCTCTGGCGTGAGGTCAGACGATTCCCCGAGAACCCCCTCAGGTCCCGCACCCGTCGCAGTATGCCACAATTATCTACAACTACACCCGAGTTTGGCGACAAACGAGTGTACAGTTTCATAGGTAGCTTGTGTCACCCAACTCCATCGGATCAAGTGCTCAGATCCCCTTCAAGTTCTCCTTCGTATTGTACAACATAGACGGGGGGTATCTCCATGTCCTGATAGCTGCAATCGCAGTCGCCGCACTGGCTCCCATCAGAGTGCATCTCACATCTTCCTCGCCCGCCTGTTTCCCAACTCTGTAGTGCAGAACAATTCGGCACATCGAGTCAATCCCAGAAAAGGACATGCATGTGTAGGTGACCGAGGCTTGCAGAGGTCCTGTATACCAGGGCAAGGCGTTGGGTAATGAAATGAGGCCAAGTATGCCAGCGGCACACACGATAACCGTGAGGGTCGTTGGGCGCATTTTTGTGTTGAATTGATGACAGTCGGTGAGGAAAGACTAAGATAACTACAACTTCGTGGAAGTCGAGCGCACCAAGCAGTATTTAAAACCAACGGCGGTCTGCACCGGGAGAATAGCCATATCGGCCCGAAGGAGAAACTAGCAGACACAAGGTTTGATTTGATGGTTGAATGCGGGTAAACCTGCCCGCACAATGCAGCTTCATGGCGCAAGCACCACCATCAGCACCCGTACGCTCCCCAGCCTCTAGTCTCTCTCTATCTTCCATATTTCATTCTTTCCTCCCCTTTTCAAAGGAAACATGAGAAATTACCGTCTTCATTCTGTCTAGTTGATTCCGCGATATCGTTCTCTGCGGCAAGGAAGAACCCATCAATCTGGTTGAGTGTTCTGAGCTGATCTTTCGTCTGCTGGACTTTCTCCTTGTCCCTGCCGACGTCGTTGCGGTCACCACTAAAGAGGGGTCCACATAAAGCATTCAATCTTTCAATGTTTACTTTAGCTCGATGCATACCAACGTCCAATTGCAGTTGTTCGATTATCTTTCGCTTTATTTCCTTCTGCTCGGCTATCGAGTCGCCATCATTCTCGTCGTCGTCTTCGTAGTCGTCGTCCTCATGGTCGTCGTTCTCGTCGTCATCGTCGTCATTGTCGCCATCGTAGTCATAGCCATCGTCATCTTCATCACCGTCATGGCCGTTGTGCTCTTCTGTCTTATTGCCATCTTCCCGGATCATCAAAGGAGAGCATATCTTGGCCCATCTCTCCTGCTCAAACTTCGGCCATATGACGGGGAGAATATCTCTAGACTGAGCATTCCACGTAGATCGTCGAGTAAATGGCCTGGAAGGAGGTTTACTGAGTGTGAGGATACATAGATCGTGCAATGGATGCTTTGAAAAGTATGCAATTCTGTAGCCGCCGTCACGAGCTATCAGTTGACCCGCCACGCCGCGATGCGTTTTTAGGGGGTAATGGTGTTCGAAGCAGGTCGGAAGAGAGCCGATGATGTTAAAAGGGGCGTCAGGGGCGTGGAGAACATTCATAAGAGGGAGTATTCCGTTGGATCGAGGGTCAGAATGGGACATATCCTGATCTTTGCAAACTGGAAGCTCCACGACGCCAATTCCAACAACCGCTAGGCCGTTCCGAATCCCTTGAATGGAGGTAGTCTTAAACGATGCAAACGTCGCAAACTCATGATATTCCTTGAACCGGCCACGGTCCCTTTGCAACGCTAGTTGATACAAAGAATTAGCCGAAATACTTTCCAAGCTTCCCGGATCCCTTGAGATGTTGCAGTCGTTGAAAAAAATTTGATACTCACTGGGCTGTTGAGTTCCTCGATAGAACCCAGTCAGGGTAGAGGAGCGCGCTTGAGTGCACCAAAAACATGGCCCCAGACTGCCCCGTGTATGAAGATTGTTCGAGTCACATGCCCTTGGCGTTGATGGAAATCACAAGTTCAGGGACAGGAGAAATAATGTGTCGGAATTAAGGAATGTAGTTCTCTTGCATATCCACGCTTGACGTATGGTGACCTCATCATCAACGTCCAACACCGACGGGGGCCTGGATCCGCATCAAAGTCCTTTCCGAGATATTATCAGAGTGCTACTCGTTCCTCTTCCGCTTCTAGCTCCGCCGGCTAGCGATGAGCTCCAGTTGGACGACCCGCCGGTCAGGATCGTTGTTCATCATGGTTCGCGCAATTGCCCTGCCTTCTTCCCTGTCGTCTTCCTTCATGATGCTCAGGCCGTAGAGTTGGAGAAACTCGAACTCGGTACCAAAAATTCGATTTGAGCCACACTTCTTCGTCATTGGTGTATGGGCTAGTTCCAATCCAAGTTTCTTTGTTGTCGTCGTCGCGGGCGCCGCTTTCGTCGTGAGCAGTACTGCCTCCGGCCCTGCACCAGCTGCACGGGGTTCGAGAGCGCGCCGAGGACATGGTTATCGGGCGGCAAGCTGTGGTGGGTAGTCTTCTTGACAACAGCAGTTCACTGTGGGCGAATTACAAGGTTTGCGAAATGGAGTGTGGAAGAAAACGTTGTGTTGACGCTTTGCCTTAAGCTGCCTGACTCAAAGAACTCGGAACTTTGGGAAAATGCCTAGACCCGGCGATTGTTCACATGCTGTTAACCTCCGATTGCCCTTTGTCCCGCCTGCTTGCGGACACCTTCCAAACGTCGCTGCCTTCAAGCCGAATGGGCGTCTTGCCTCATGAGCCCTCGCGTAATAGCTCTTCCTTCCTCGCGGTCGTCCTCCTTGTGGATGCTCAGACCATAAGCCTGAAGCATGTGGAACTCGCCGCCCCAGTGCTTCTTGAGCCATTGTTTTTCCTCAGTCGTGTAGGGACTGGTGTCGGCCATGACGTAGCCTGTCGCGTCTTGACCGCTGCCGGACATGTTCGTCGGGGGCTGGTGCGTGGATGTGGTGTTGGGATTGTTTCGGGGTGCGATGCGAATTGGGAGCTAAGCCTGCTGACACGATGGTGTTTGGTCCACAGCAAGATGATCGACTGGTATGCAGTAGGAAAATGGTTGGTATCTCCAAGGGGGAATGCCAGATTATGAGCAAGCGACGAAGACGAGGGCACCTCGCTCGACGCAAGTATTACATCATATGGTACGAAAGCAAGGGCTCAAAGCGGCATCCCTTCCGCAACCAACATCAGCCCCGCCATGGCCGCCTAGCTCATGTTCAAAGTTGCGGTGTGCAGAGGCGGTGTGATAGTGGCAGTTTGATCCTGTCGTTGGCATGGAAACGACCTCCTAACAAATCCCAGCGAGTTGAGCCAAATGGGTGTTGATACGAGCTAAAAGTCTTGAAAAGCGGCTCAAGTGCTGTGCTCCACCCCTTGTCCCCCCCACAACTTCTTCACAACATACCGTATCATACTCCTCTCAACCTCCTCTCCCCCCTCAAGGACATCGACCCCATGGCTCAGCTCCGCCTTGACTTTCCACCTCGTCCCCGTCCGCTCCCCAATCTCATCCCACAGTCTCTGCATCGACTCCCCATCAT
>Ga0247758_1000991_pt1 | contig 23660 bp, 19 predicted proteins | sample UWRJL156409C4_FD_180950 | JGI IMG/M metagenome (GOLD analysis project Ga0247758, IMG submission 180950) | Plant litter microbial communities from Arlington Agricultural Research Station in Wisconsin, United States - UWRJ-L156-409C-4 | ecosystem: Environmental > Terrestrial > Plant litter >... | reverse complement strand
GTTGAAGGGGCGGGGGGTGAGGGAGATTTTGGATGGGTTGAAGGCAGGGGAGGGAGAGGGGGTGGGGGGTTATGGAGAGGGGTATGGAGAGGGGAAGGGGGGCGGAAGTCAGAGGGGCGTTGATGTGCATTATGTGCAGAAGGTGTGAGGTGATGCAGTTTGTTGACACCCCCTTAGGTGGGCTAGGTACCTATATAAGTGATATACATACCTGAAACTTAGGTAGTTCGGTGAAAGGTTAAAGGTATAAGCGTCTAATACATACTAGGTTTTTTCCTGATTCGCCATAATATCCTAAACAATTGTAATCGTGCGAGGTGCCACGCCTCTAAACGCACGTTGCTGCATGTCAAGTATAATCCCCGCGCGCGAAGCAATAGCCGCGTAGTTCCTCATATCTCGCACATCGTCCTCCTGGAGAGGCTTGAAGACGAAAACGCCGACCCGACAGAAACATTTCTCGTCCTTAGTGGTGAGGACCGGAAATGACGACGATGGATGCAAGTGTAAATATAAAGAGGGTCCTCGACCTTGGAAGGGCATGAGTTGAGGACGAAAAGAACGTCTAGGAAGGGCTCCATTTCTGACTCCATTGTTGGCACTTTAAAGCAGCACCTAGTTCTGTGATACTAGCTGTCGAAAATAAGTCCCCCCAGTGGGGATTTTGATGGAAAACCCGTTGCATTGTGGGGTGATTGCACTGTGGAGTCACCTTTTCTACAGGATCCAACAAGTTGATTGAGCCATGGTGAATTTCTTTTTCATGTCTTCACAGTGGAAATTATTTCCTCGTAATTAGTAGCTACCCGACTCTGCGTTGTTTGTGCATCCCTGCTGTCTCAGGTGCTGAAGCTGGGGCAGGCGCCAGTATTTTGCTCATGACCTGAATTTCAGTCGCACGGCACTCCTGTCGCCGTCCTGATAATGCCAAGACGAAAGTCGGCCAGTTCCTGCAGCCTGCTTTGGCCAAGGTCGCTTCACTGAAGAGCGACGAACAATTGGTGGTGGTGAGAGTCTTGATATGAGCCAAGGTAAGGCCCGAAAACTCCTTTAAACAAAAGGTTCCTTAGCCCGAAACTCAGACCAGTGTTATCGTTTGCTCCCTCCACGATAACTGATCCATCCCATATCCCGCCTCCATCGTGAGTAACCCAACTCTCTCATAAGCCCGTTCAGACCCAACCACAGGCTTCAGCACCAAGCATGCTCCCCGTGCACGCTCATCCAGCTGCACCAGAAGCACGAGATACTCTCCCTCAAAACAAACCTCAAAATCGAGCTTCCACGGCGTCAAAGTAGCCCCCGTAAAACCAGCCACCGTGTGCTGCGTATGCAGATAAGAAAACAGATACTGCCCACCATCCCTTTCCACTGGCAAAACCCCCATCGGCTTGCCAGGCTCCCACGGCATCGTCGTCACTCCCTCCTGGGAGTCCCATTCACCCTGACCACACTGCAAGCTGAGAGACAACGACTCAGCAACCTGGCTACTACGGACCAAAGGCATCGTGTTCCCTCTCACCACGATCACAGCCGAGATAATTTCTCCAAACCGGTTTTTTTCATTCCGCGGAGTGACATGCACCTCCAAGAGCTTCAACTCGACACTGCTCGTAGACAGCAATTTCGGCGCGTTGTACGAGACTGGTTGATCAGTCACAGCCCAAGACCAACTCGGCGCGCGGTATGGCTCGACGCGAGTAAGATTTCCAATTTGCACCTTCCACAGCAAACCGCGGTGGAAATCCGCACTCCACACACCAGCAAGGTAGATTCCCTCGAGATGGTAATGCAAGCGCTGCGCAAGTCCGGACAAAGCGGGGAGTTTATCCGCGGGAAAAGTCAACTGCCGCTGCGAATATGCTTCAATAAGGGCGTAGTATTGGTCAAAAATTGGTCGTTTCTGCGGCTGGGTAAGGTTATAAAAGAAGAGATCCTCTCGGACAGCCCAGAGTAACTGCGGGTATATCTTAGTCGGCGCGTGGTACCCGCGCTTATTCTCCTCCAAAAGACCGTCGGCGGATTTGAAACCCTCAGGACACCGCCAGAAGAGTTGCTTCTCGCCATAGCAAATGTGCCTTCGGGCGAGAAGAGACTCTTGGAGAGTCCAGCCGCGTTTGCTGAGAGGGCTGTACAGGTCCAGACTGCGGAGGTTTTCTTCGAGATCGAGTTGCCGTTCGAGTCGGACAAAGGGACCGTCTGGGTCGTTTTGGAAGACTTGGATGTATGATGGTTTTGGGTCTAGTTCGGGTGCTGGATTTTGTCTCAGGATGCCGTTGGTGCTGCCTTTGGAGCTCATAGCGGAGAGATTGACCTCGGAATACAGATAGATTCGGCCCATGTTTTTGGACTCGATTTCCCAATCTTCCTTTGAGTCTTGTAGGATGCACAGTGAATCGATCCACAGATACTTCAAGTCAAGTTGGCGCGTGATGGCAATGGCGTCCTTGAAATTTGCTGGTAGGGAGTCAACGGGTAGGCCAGTCGTGAATGATGCGAGGGTCTCGGTTGTGAGAACAGTCTGGATCGGGCCTCCCCAACAGTGGCTGAGCGTCGCGTAGGGGACGTCAACTCCTGACAGTTGTACCACCCGGACTTGGGGGTCTCCTATGGCGCCGACGTCGATGAGTCGTGTAGGGAGCTCAAGCATCTGGCTAGAACGGCACTGAGAGTGACGCATCTTACACTCTCTCAACCATGACTTGGCTAGGTTATAGTTTGCCGGGGATCCTAAGTCAGGATCAAGTTGAGAACGTCCAACGCGATAGGTTCCGATGTAGACAGGATCACCTGGGAGCAACTGTTAGTCCAATCCTAACCTGTTATAGGCAAGCGTACTGGGAGGAGTTGTAATAGTCAACGGAATCTCCGGGAGAGTATTAAGCAAATACTCGTCGTTATCGTCGTCAATCTCCATCTGGTATTCCGGTCCGACTTGAATCAAGAGGGTGTCAAAAGTCCCCACGGTCCAAATCGGCACATGGGTACTTCTAACGCCTTGAGGATTGCAACCGAGCGCAATCTTCACATCGGATATCTTAAGCGTCTTCGCTACAGAGTAGGCTGACTTGATATTTCCATGTGCGCTGTCGGAGCTGAGCCATTTCGGTGAGATCCTAATTGCGATGTCGGCGGGCGTTCCCTTGAAAAGATCTACCACTAGTCGACAAAAGTCACACCCGTTATTTGCGGCCTCTTCCAGGTCATTGAAAGACGGATGGTGCGAATAGAATGAGCGTGACGGGAAGTGATGACCGCCGAATTCCTCCCTGGCGAGGTCGACCAGGAGTTTCATCGACATGCTAGAACAGAATTGACAAGGGGAAGCCATGGCTTGTGCTTGTTGCAAACTGAAAGACGTCGGAGAGAAACTACATAGAATGATTTTCCTGCTGGGTGATGGCAATTTGACTGCAATTGCATGTGGTTTCGCAATGTTGCATCTCATCTTATTTCAACTTCGCTCGATCTTGCAGGGGTCGTGCTGGATGGGGTATGTTACATCGAGAACTCAGCCGCTGCTTATTTTTAGTATTGACCGAAAGCTTGCAGAAACTGCCTGTAAAGGGTGACATTTTGTTCGAAGTTGGCTCCACGGGGAACTTGTAGGGTTGCACCCATACACCAATAACGTCTTTGGACTTCCCCAAGTTTTGAAGATCTTGCCACACATTGCCGATGCAACAACCGCAATGGTGTTTCATACACAGATTTCCCAATGCGGCACCTTCCGGGTGAAGAAGAGCTCACTATTTGAGTTGACGCTATGTGCATCAACCAGAAAGACGGCAAGGAAAAGGAGGTCCAGCTCCCGCTGATGGGGACCATCTACACCTTTGCCGAGATGGCATATATCTGGTTGGGCATCGGAAATGCAGGCGCCCATCGCGCGATAGATTGGTTCCAAGAAGCCTCAGCAACATTGCCTTCGACCCCTGGCAACCCCTGGCTTCGGGACAGCAAGCGACAGACGGCAGTACGTGCCAACCGTTGAAGTTTCGTGTGGGAGGTGTTCTGCTTTTGCTGCAAAGTTGCCTACTGGAAAAGATCACCGTCGACCATTATCGAGACCCATATTGTAGCGTCTCTGCTGGACGTTAGCTGGTTTCAGAGGGCATGGACATTCCAGGAAATCATCCTCGCCTCCAACCCGGTTATCGTCTGCGGCCCAAAAGCCATCGACTGGGCTGTGTGGCAAAAGGAGATTCAGCTTGCCTTACTTCTCAAAGGTGGTGACGATGGGTCGCTACTACAGAAATAGAGGAACCTCGGTGTTTCTTTCTGGCGTGATGTCCCTACCCATCCGTGCGAAGGACCTCTGGCCAAGGCTCACGCCCTGGTTGCGCTGTTCCAGCTTTGGGACAACGCCCCCCATCCAATCCACTGGAACCACAAGGAACTTCGAAACATCTCTACACCCGCTGCCAACGGCATATATACAGCCGAGAAATATCGAAGAGATGTGTTTGGGTTTCTCCAGCGGCCAAATTATACTAGTGTCTTAGGAACTAGCGCCCCTGAAAGCCCAGGAAGACTCCAAGCCAGTAACCTCGGCATCATATTCACAATTTAACCCGCTGGAAATCCTCAGAGTTTCTTGTCCCGAAGTTTCTAGGTAATTTTGAAGTCCTAAAATATGCGATCTGCTGCGGGAATCAGCTCGCGGGTAAGAGAAGCTTGCTTTACTCACGAGATGGCCATATTGGAACCGGGCCACCAGGAACAACCCGCAGGGAAAATATCGTGGTTTTTAACGGCATGCCTACCCCCATGATCACGCGGAGTGGTGCAGAAGGGAATCAAACTGTGGTCAGACCAGCATACGCGCCAGCCTCATCCATGTGACTAAGGCTAATGATAAGAGGAACCGAAGATGGGAGGATATCACTATTGTGTGAATCTGTCGAACTAGACCGCTGCACCAAAACACTGCAAAAGTGAATCCACTGATACCAGCATTTAGTAACAGCGACTACATCCATATTGTTCCACAGAATCATTGGATACCAATCAAATAATACTAGGTTCTTGACCATTCCACCCCTCACCCTCTTTATGTAGCTGGTACCAGCTCATCACATAAGGTCAATACTACTTTGTCACGCTCGGCCCCTACCACCAAACGACCAACTGAAGCTCGGCCTTCCCTTACCAGTACGGGCAGTTGTTTATGTCACCGAAGTCGACATTCTTGCCATCGACCTTGAAGCAACCGCTTACGCCCCAGTTACTATATCCCCCAGGACCTGCGCGGTCGAAGCCGTCGGTCCTGAAGACGTATATTTCATATCCTTTAGTCCCTACCCGGTGTTGCAGCTCATAATGGGCGTGGATTGCGTCCGAGGAGAGCTCATGGCGACTTTTTTGATCGTGGTAGATGAGCACGTTGTAGTGGGGGTTGGCTTCCTGGAGCGAGTGGAGGGTCGATTTGACATAGTCCTCTTCCTCCTTCACATCCTCGTCGGGAACAGCCCTGATGGCGGGGTGGCTTTTGGCGGTAGAATTCATGTTGATGTTGTATGGTTCGGGAAACGCGGTGTCTCTGTTGGCCAGTTCGGTAGGAGGAGTCCTGTCAATCTGGGGGGAGTCGGGCAGAAGTGCAGTTAGCCTTGCCGCGTCATTAGGTTCCCCCGAATCCATCATTGACAGTATTTCTGACAAGCTGAGTAGCATCACAGCCCTAGGTAACTGTTTGGCCAACCAGTTATCTGGGAGAATTGCTGAGGCCAGTACGCCTTGGCTGATCCCCGCGTTGTGCTGGCCCCCAAGTCATGAGGCGATTGATCGAGGATTGTGGCATTGTTTGGGTGAGAATGTATTATTTGCCCTTCCGCGGCGCCAAGCCACGCAATTCTCATTCGTGGGGCTTGCGTTTGCAGCAGCTAGCTCGTTGCCACAAGCCTGTCAGAGGAGGGCAAAGCACCGCAGCTTTAAGACCTGCATACCACACGCAACATGTGTGCTTTAGGCAACAGCTTGAAACCAAAAGGCTCCGAATATCCCCCCAGGGCAGGACAGCAAAGCAAGATGTTCCCTGTGAATTTATAATGTAGGTAGCGGCATAGTATCGACTTGCGGAACTCAAAGTCTGCAGCCGGCTAGGTTATCTTGAAATTATCTGACAGCTGTGCCCTTTCCCTCGGAGTTAGTAGTCAAGGGGTGTTTCTTGGTGTTACACGCTGTGGAATCGAAGGCTCAACGATGGAAAAAGAGTGTGTTCATTGTTGTTTGAACGTTGGAAGCCCTCGGCTTCCAACGGTGACTCTGAATGCTGAGTACAACGGGGTAATTCCACTCCTTCGTTGTTGTAGCCTAGAATAGTCCGCGCAGTAGTCTCAATAGAATTCCAGCGATCGGTCCGATCGCTAGTATGGATTCTGTGACACCTGGGCATCTAATAGGGGGGCACCCCCCACGCAGGGTTAGGGTTTTGTATGATAAAAAAATTTGCTTGTTCTCCCCACGTGAATGCGCATCATTCCCAGTGGCTACGATTCTGCCACCGCCCACAAACTCTCAACTTCGCCCAGTGTTAGTTTCTAGCCCCAGTGGGTACCCTGCAGCGGCGCACTGCGCCGAACCCTCTAACGGTTAGCCTTAGATACGGAAACATTGGGGTTTAAAGCTAGGGCCGCCATATATAGCGATGCTGACTTCCAATTCTGGACGCCTCAGCGCCGTACTCTATGATTATAAAGAAATTTCGCTTGCCCCGATTCGTCTCAGAGTACCAGGCTGTTCTTTCAGGGATATTTAGTCAATATCTAGGTAGGTTATCCGCTTCCTACAGTTAAACTTCAACAAAAAGTAAGCTACCAACAGGTTTGCATCCCTTGCAAAAGCTACCTCTTGGTGAGACAAAGGAGTTGTATTAGAAGAGGCAGAATTTGAGAATAGGTAGTTTGAGCTCTTCCGTGCAAAAATGGAGAAAGGATGAAACCGATGCTCCTGATCGCGGGTTCACCCAAGCGGTGAGAGCGCCCGCAGTGCACCCAATTCTTTGTGTAGTTGTCGGGGAAAGAAAGTGTGGCTGCCACTGTGCTCGATCAAAGCGAGCGAGCGTGTCCCTAAACGCCAAAGCCAACCCCTGTTCCTGGCCGCCACCTGCAGCCAGGCAACCATTTAGGGGCCTAATGGCTTGGCACAGACCAGAACGTCGACAACATTTCGCATCGAGCCACAGACATGGAAATTGGACAACGAAACACCAGCCATTGCTAACACATGTTCTTGAGCTCCGCTCGGTCGGCGCCTGGAAAGTTTTCTCAATTCTCTCCCCTCTTCCCCACCAACATGGTGACCAAGGTCGCTCAAACAAACCTCATGACCGTTCAAGCCCGATGGCGGCCACTCAGTCAATCAGAAGCTAGATCCGGGGAGCTTACTCGAGATACAACGCCCAAAAACGGGCTACAGTCAATATCCATACCGAAAACCGGAAACAATCGGGAATGGAAAAGCCCGCCCGCATTCACCACTGTCTTCGGCCCAGATGCCGATAACGCCGCAGTGTACCAAACAGTTGTGGCGCCCGCCATCTCGGACGTCATGCAAGGCGGCACAAGTAACTACTTTGCATACGGCCATTCCGGCAGTGGCAAGACACACACCATCATCGGCTACGACTACAACGACAACAAAAGCCTCGGTCTTTGCTTGGCTGCTGCCCGACAGCTTTTCGAGGCCATCTATCCTCTCAGCGCTGGTAGCACCATGACACAGCTAGGTATAGGCTTCAGTCTCTTCGAACTACGCCGCAAGAAAGCCTACGACCTGCTCAACAACCGCGCCGAGTGCCACATCCGTGAAGGCCCCGATGGCAAGACCCACATCCGCGGAGAAACCGAGACCCTGGAGGGAGGCAAAGTCCGAGTCTGTCCCGTCGTCAAATTACCCTGCTGGTCTTTCGAATCCCTAAAACAACAGCTCATCAAAGCTCTTGGTCATCGGGCCGTTGGCTCCTCTAGTATTCACGACCAAAGCTCGAGGACACATGCTGTCCTAGAGTTCGAAATCATCAACCAGGAGCTTGTTGACGCACGCCAAGCAGTCATCGAGCGCCAGTCCGAACTTGTTCCTGTCGGCAAACGCGCAACCGACATCAGCATCGAGGAGCAAACCAAGGGCTACATCCAGACGCGCGAGGCCAAGTGGGAGCCCAATCCTGATTATCAGATTAACCAGGAGCGCATCGACGTAGCAGAAGCCGAGAAGGCTCTGTTCGAAGCTCGCGTTACCGCCGCTGAAGAAGAAGTCGACCAAATTCTCATGTCAAGCCCCTTCCCATGTCTCGGCGGGAAGATGGTATTCGTCGATCTTGCCGGCGCAGAATATCATCAGGAAAAGGGCGTGCAGTTGTCGGTCCCTAAGCAAACTCCACAAGAGCGTCAAGAGGGACAGCAGATTAACACGGATTTGCTTGCGTTGAAGGAGGTGATCAGGGCTTGGTCCGAGAATCGGCCGAGGATTCCGTTCCGAAACTCGGCGTTGACCATGGTGTTGCGTGAGAACTTTTTGAGTGGTGGGAAGACGAAATCTGCCATGATTGTCACGGTTTCGCCTGCGAAGGAGCAGTACGCTGCCACGTTGAATTCGCTCAAGTATGGGAGTTTGGTTGGGGCTGCGAGTACCTGAGAGGGGCTTGACGCTGGAGTAGGAAGTAAAATGGAAGACTTCTGCTTGGTGTTGTATTGGAAACAAAGTACTTAAGCTACTGGCAAGGCCCTGCCGCTATCTAGAGAATGAGAAGAATGACATTTGTTTTCTAATCCCGTTTCCCCGCCAACCTTGACCACGACCTATCCCGAACCTCTATTTTCCAATGTCAAAGTCTGGTCGAGGCCTTAGACACAGCGGCAGACAGTACTGTAGAACAGGTCGGGAGCCTGCTCGCGGCAGACCACCTAGCCGAGGAAGTCGCAGGTGTTGCAGCCGTAGGTCGAGCCGGTGCAGCAGGAAGTGAAGGTTCCGCAGTCAACGCGAGTGCCCTGGGCAACAGCAGTGCCAGTAAGGGCGAGGATAGAGATGGTGATGTAGTTCTAATGGGTGTCCAAGTTAGCATTGACTCTGTCAGAAGCGTTGGCACCCTTGGAAACGGTGGAATTGATGGGGTTGCAAGTGATTTGATTGTATTGCTTGTGTGAATCTGCTCTGTCTCCTCTGGTTCTGGCTTGCAGCCAGAACCACACAAGCAATTCGATCACGCAGTTGCAACCCCATCAACCCCACGATTTCCAAGAGTGCAGTGCTTCTTGACATGGACCTATCTGTAGGTTTCGCGCTTCGTCACTATAGCGGCTGAGGCTCACTGGCGGCAGGCACCCAGCCAGCTCCACTGCCTAGGCTTCTGGACTCCTTTCTTTCGACACATATGCTGAGAGGTCTCTGAATGCCAATCTAAAAGATAATGGTAGATGCTTTATTTAAAGCAGTTCTGATAATCTTCCCTGAATGCCTAAAATAGCCCCTCTAATGTAGAGCCCGTGGCCAATCTTTGTCAGAGGCCCCTTCTGTGCGTTCCGGATTTCCAAGCAGCCCTGAGACGCACCTCAATGGAAGATGAATGGCACCAACCAAGGGTGGGGTTCGAGCCAATGATCTCTTGATGGGCTTTGTCAACAGCCAATCACCACCGTGTTACGGTTTGGTTTTCTCCCCAATCAAACGGAGACCCCACCTTCCCCTCCCCAAGTCACTAGCACCTCCTCCATATCTTTCCTAACGGCTCATCATGTTGGATCACTTGCAACCTAAAATCTCGCAACCGATTGCGCTCTGAAAATTTTGACACACACATCTCGCCATGCCGAAGCACGACTGGGAGAAGTTCCGCGCCGACATCGAGCAGCTCTACGTCGGTGAGGAGAAGGCTCTCGCGGAAGTAGTCGAGATTCTTGCGAGAAGAGGTTTCAAAGCAAGGTGAGCTCCCCACTTTTTTGCTAATGTCTGTGTGCGAAGAACTCCTTCTAAGTATGCAACAGCAAGTCCTCGTTCGAGAAAAAACTGCGACAATGGGGCCTGACCAAGTACCACATGGGTCAGCGCAAGTGGTGCGCCGTGGACCACATCATTGAGAAGCGTAGGCGATCTGGTAAAGGGAGTGAGATCTACGTTCAAGGCGTTATGGTCTCGCCGGACAAGGTCCGGAGAGAAATATCTCGCCATGTTGCCTTGACGCTACGGTCCAAGTTCGTGATGAGTTTAGGTACGATGTGAAAGCCTATGATTTGACGACTGTGCGTCGCTAACCTGTTGGATCCAGCTTCAACTTCTCCGGAGCCTCCTGACGGAGTCGTCATTTGTAGTCCCGCCCCTTTGCGCGACGATGTTTTCTGGGGTGGCAGTAGCCCTTGGTTTCAGTTTCTGGCGTCTTTGCATAGGTCTGGTGCCCAAGGTATGCACAAAATTGCACCCGGTGTTCCCTCATCAGCAATAGTACTCAGACCATGAGTTGCAGGCTCCATGATGGTGACCCGGAAAAAAGCAGGTGACGACATCTTTGGTCCATTCGAAATTTTCGACACATGGCCCTGTTTGGGCCTTTTCGGGACCGTCAAACCTTACCAATACGACAAGTCCAAGCGCAAAGAAGCACTTCTGCAGTCCCAGAACACCCTCTGGGTGACCGAAGCCCTGTGCCGGACCATGCCGGAGGAGTATCCAGGCCAACACAACCTGGAGGCTCAGAATATCACCAGCAACTGGAACTCCCAGACGGGGTTGATGGTACGACTCTTCCTCCTGTCCAACAACTTTTCGCTCTCAGACGAATCCTTCCGCAGCGAACTCCACGATATGCAGGTCTCGGCCGTGGTGGAGCAAATCACCTCCACCGGCTCCGAAAGTTTGGACACGTTTCTTTCCACCCAGGGCTTCGTGAGCGAAGCTATCAAGGCTGAGATCTTTTCATGGGCTCTTCGGCACGGCCGCGATGACATAGTGCGTCTCCTTCTGCGTCTCGGCTGCGACCCCGACCCAGACCTCACCTACGCTTCCCAATTCCACGCCCAGTCGCTCCAAGTTGCGGCTTTTATAAGAGACAAGCGGGCTTCAGTGAAGATGATTCAATTGCTTCTTGAGTACGGCGCGAAGGTCGACAACTCCCTGGTCCAATCCGCTCTCAATATCGCCATCGCCACGGATAATCAAGAGGCTGTTGATATCTTAGTCGGAGCCGGCGCTTGCCTACAGCTACCTTCCCTAGCAGCTGCCATTCGGGCAGGGAATGACGACCTAGTGCGACGAGTCCTAGATACCGGTGTCGACATTAACGAGAAGATCCCACTAGCACCGTTTTTATGGGGCATCGACGAATGGGCAGCTCTTCCGCATGCAGCACACCGGGGTCATACACACATCGTTAAGACCCTCGTTGAGAGGGGTGCGGATGTCGATGCGGTGTATGAGTGGTCGGAGTATAGGGGCGTTGGGTACGGCTCAACGCTTAAGACCACGGCACTTGGGATTGCTGTTGCGGCGGAGCAGGTTGAGACTGTGAGATTTCTTGCTATGGCCACCAGAGAGAAAATGGAGGCGGTGGCAGAAGGGGTTTATGGTTGCCCTTTAGCGATTGCAGCCCTCACGGGGAACAGCGAGATCATCAGGATGTTGCTCGACGCTGGGGCTGATGTTTCCCACGCCTATGAGATTCCAAAGGAGCTTGGATTCAGAATGGAGCGAGATAAGTGTGGATGGCCTTTTTCACAGACTCTACTAGACCTTCTGATCAAGAATCTGAAGGGAGACGAAGCGCAACTCGTGGAGCTTTGTGAGAGATTGTTACGTGGGGGCGCCCGCACTGACAGGGCACTGGTAACAGCGACCATGGAGGAGGAGACCGAGGTTGTTAGGCTGCTCCTTCGCCATGGAGCGTCGTTGGATATACCACCAGAGACCATGCACGGCTCGAGCGCATTCGGCCTTGCCATCGAGATGGGGAACCTCACTCTCGCTCGAATGCTGCACGAAGCCGGGGCGGTCGAGACCGGAAACGTCCATAACATCAAAGGCAGAGATATGGCTGGATTTCTGCACAGCCTGGGGTTACTAGACGTGACTCTGCGCAAATACGGCTGGATGATTCTGAATAAGGCCATCGAGGGAGGGGAGGAATCGCAATGGCTTGTTGACCGTATTTTGGATGAGGTGGACTTCACGGGCGAGTACGGCTGCACCCTAGCTACAGCGGTGAAGCACACGCTTGACATTGACTTCATCCAAACAATGATCAACCGCGGCGCCGCTTGGACGATCTGGAATCTCTTTGAGGCCATCGAGGCGGCCATCAAAGCAGACTCCTCCGACATTATGTGCCTGTTGCTTGCCGAGTGGAAGAGGGTTGAGACAAAAAGCTCAGCTAGTCCGGATGAACTCATCGTCTGCATCCTCTATTCGGCAGCTAGTCACGGCACTATTCGGATCCTCGGTATCATCCTGGCCGCCTTCGACTGGGCGCCCGAGCGCCTTGGCGTGGCCCTCAACCTCTGCATCTCTGACGGCAACTACCGTATCATGCAGACTCTCTTAGATGCAGGCGCATCACTGAAAGGCAATCCCTGGAGTGGATCCCCCCTAGACGCGGCTATCTGCAAAGAACAAATGTGGCTCGTCAAGATTCTCCTCGAGGCTGGGGCAGACGTCCAAGATCATGAAGCTCTGTTATCGGCAGTTAGCCACGGCAACATGGGCTTGGTCGAGCTGCTTCTATCTGAAGGTGCAAATCCCAACGGCTCACCTCCCCCGCTTAGCGGAATGTTGACGGCCCTCCAGCTCGCCTCTTCCCTAGGATTTTTGGGCATAGCGCGGACGCTCATCGACGCCGGAGCTGACATCAATGCGCCAGGGCGGGTGGGCGCCGATCCATCTTATCAGACCCATGGTCTGGAGCAAACAGCACTGACCCTTGCCGCGCTTGAAGGCCGCCTCGAAACGTTGCACCTCTTGTTGAGCAGAGGAGCTGCAGTCCGCGGAGCTGCTAGGGAACAATATGTTGACGCCGTCCGAGCTGCGAAGTTGAACTGCCATGGAGCGGCAGCTGGCCTTCTCAAGTCGTACGGTGGCTGGACCGAGGATGATGAGCGGGAATGTGCATCGAAGCATGCAGCGGCTATCGCGGCTACGAAGGCCCATTACGAGGAAGTTCGCTCAGGTCGGGACTCCTGGGATGTGCTGCCCGACGGTATGGTGACGATTGATTCCACTCTTCAGGATTGCAATTTGGAGAGTGAAAGGGACACAGGGGGTACCGAAATGCACAGCGAGTTTAGTGATTTCTTCTTCGAAGAGTTGGCTCGGTTTCAAGGGTATGATTCTATGGATGGTGACGGCTGGTTCGGCAGCTTCTAGTTCACTGTTGGATGGAGCGTCTAAATCATCACAAACCAAAACACCCCGCCTCACACCTAAACCTCAGAAACACACGCTCGCGGCATTAATACTTCATACCTGCCATATGCATGATCCTCCAAACGACCGGCTTGTTCAACTCAGACTTCTGGCTACCTCGCCGAACACCGCGTCTACGGCGCATCCGAGGCAACCATGATTGTGGCCTCGCTGCTGCTCCAGATTTCCATCACGTGCATTTCTGGGCGTCTCAATTCCATCCACACAACGATGCTCCGCTGGGCGCTCTGGCACGAGGGCCGTATCCGCTGCCCTGCCTACCGCCATGACGAAGTGAGCTGCAAAGAGAGCATTAGTAAGAGCAATAGCTACCGTGGTGGAGGTGAGAGTGGTAGTAGGCAGGGTAATGGTGTTTCAGGATTGGCTCAAGCGCGTATCGTGTGATATTCTCAACAAGGCTGACTATACACTAGCTTTTAGGACGTATCTAACGTACCCACTAGCCTGAGATGACGGTTAACAGTATCCTTTCCGACGGCTAGTTGCTGAGGGACTCCTGGTGCTAATGGAATAGCATCTGACTGTGCTATAGAGACAGTTCCCAGGGAACGTTGAGGTGGTATGGAGGCCATGCTGGGTGCTGCCCATGGTGCGCCTAGCGAGGTTTTTCCGCCCGTTGGGGAGGGCTGGCAGTGATGGCGGCGGCACGGAAAAAGACAGACTCGAGACACAGATAGCGGGTTACGCGGACACCTTTTCAGACAGGCCTCCGGCGTTCTTCCTACAGTTGCTGGGCACCCGTCGGGGCGGACAGGATGTCCTGCAGACGCTGGTGGGTTATGTCTGCACGGGACGGGGCCTTGAGGAAGGAATCCTCTTTTTTCATCCACTCGGCAGCGTGAGCTGAGGTGTGTCGAGCCACTAGGCCGCTGCTCGAAGACCATCTGCAACATTATCCAGTATGACTTCTTTTTCCAGGAAATGTAAGCACAGCTACTGTGGCCATCCTTCCCTCGCATCTCACGGATGTGCCAGTTAGTAAAAGGCGGAGGCTTGGGAAAATTTGTTACGTCGATCGTAGTTTAATGTAGTGAAAGCGTTAATAATAGTCCGATCAGATGCCACGGATCTGTGCACTTAAGAGTGCCATTGCCGTTTCTGGTTTTGAGCTGGGGTGACCTGGAGCTAATTTTTTTGGGGCTCAAGTGATCCTAAAATGCGGAGACCTAAGAGCCCATTTCTGTGCCTAGCTAGAGGCACCTTCTTAGGAACTTCAGGGAAGTCTAAAGACCGAGTTAGGAGGGGGACTGACCTTTGCAGAATACGATATAATGAAAAACTGGATCAAAATAATATTCAATCTAGTCCTCGCCTCTCTTCTTCCCTGTTTCTCTCCCTTTGTCACTTCATCCCCAGGATATGATCCTCTCCTTTCATGGCCGTATATCGCAGCGGGGGGTGCTTCACTGCGTGCTCCTAAGAAGCTTGATGGCATCCCTATATCCGCGCGCTTCGGCTCTGCTCACTGGTAGCCTGCCATATTTATCCCTTGCATTCTTATCAGCCCCTCTGGAAAGCAGAATATTTATCACCCACCCCAATGTGGCCAATCGCGTAGAAGAGCGTTATCCGGCCATCAGGGTCCTTGGCCTCGATTTTTGCGCCCCTATTAAGGAGGAGCTCAACTAGCTCTTTCTCACCAGCTTCAGCCGCCAACGAGAGTACTGTCCGACGACTTACTCCCGTATACTCCAAATCAATGTCAACCTCGGCCAGCCGCGCTACCAGACTCCATTGGCCATTCATTGCAGCCTTATCCAAAACCCAGCCGCTAAATCGTGACAAATGATCTGATACCTTCGCCCCCCTCATAATCAGCAGTTCAGCTGCCGCTGGTCGGTTTCGGCTTATTGCGGCTAGTAACGCATGGCAATTGCCTCGGTCATTTGTTACCTAAGCGCCCGCCTTCAGGAGCATCCTCATTATCGTTGTATCCTCATTCATCGTGGCGTACTCGAGCGGCTTGCTATTCTCCAAGTTGACTTTCTTCTGGAGCAGCATCTTCACAATCCGGACGAAGCCCTTCTCTGCCGCCCAAGATAAGGCTGTCCGACCATTACGATCCACCGCATCTGACTCAGCACCCCTCTTCCAACGCCCAAAGGAGTATTTCTCCGCCTTGGTGACTCGAATCCAGCTTCACGCCGTTTGGAGCAAAATCCTCAATATTTTCTCCCTCTCTATTCCCATTTCGAAAGCCGTCGATAGTGCAGCTCGCCCCTCTTTGTCCTTGGCCCGCGTGCCAGCACCCCTATCAATAAGGAGTTTCACGACAGCGCCGCGGTCGCGGGCTGCTGCAGACAATAGCGCCGTCCGATCACCATGAATCAAAGAGTAGTCCTACTATGGCTTCATGACCCTCTCGTGCCGCCCACCCCAGGGTTTAGCCACTGATCTCGGACTTGAGTATAACGCCACATTCGAGCAGCAGCCTGACAACTGATTCATGCCGGCGCCGGGCAGCTATATCTAGGGTGTTGTTTCCTTCGCGGTCTTTTGAGCGCGTGTTAGCGCCTTTGTCAACGGGAAGTCTGACAACTGTCTCGCTCCCGCAGTTTGCAGCCCAAGACAGAGGTGTCAGACCCTGCTCATCCTGGACCTCGAGGTCAACGTTTCTTGCCAGCAGATGCTTCACCACTGTCGCGTGTCCATTCTTTGCGGCCGCCAACAGCGGCGTCTGATGGCTATTATCTCTGGTTTCTGGATCAGCGCCGACCTGAAGCAGAACGCCCACCATAGACGCATAAACTTTTTCGGCAGCCCACAGCAGCGGTGTCTGACCGCCGCTATCTTTGATCTCGAAAGCAGCGCCTTTTTCGAGGAGCAGCTTGACAACTTCCGTATATCCGTTCCCCGCGGCCAATATAAGCGGCGTCTGCTTAGCGCTGTCCACGAGTGGCGTGTTGGCGCTAACGCTCAACAGCAATCTCACAACCTCTTTATATCCCATCTCTGCCGCCCACATGAGCGGCGTCTTGCCGCTGCCGCTTCAAGATTCTATATCGGCGCCAACACTGAGCAGGATTTCAACGACGTCTCTGTGCCCGTTTCTCGTGGCCAGAATCAGGGGCGTTAGACCATTGTGATCCTCCAGTTCGAGCTGAGCGTTGGCCGACAGCAATTTTACCACTTCCTCGTGCCCATTCTTTGGAGCTATATGCAGTGCCGTCTGCTCCTTCGAGTCTTGAGCCTCGGGGGTAGCGAAATGGGGAAGCAGGAGCTCGACAACTGAAGTGTAACCCTTTTCGGCAGCAATTTGCAAGGCCGTTCTTCCGTCTTTGTCGGTGATGTTAAGATTCGGGTTTTGGTTGAGCAGCTCCTGGACTACTTTCGTGGATCCCCCAGCCTGCTCTTCCCGAGCTTTGTCCAATTCGCGGAGGCACAAGGGTCCCTTGCTGATCCGGAAAAATGAACATAAGGGCAGGAGAGCGCATTCAGGAATAAAGGAGAACCCCTTCTACTGGAGCCTTAGTATCTACCTATTTACTTTCTGTGATACAATATGGTCACCTGGTTGGCCACGTGACTCGCCACCTTCCACCACTATATTACTGGCTCTCTGCCACCCTCTCCTTTTTATCTAGAATAAGCAATTCCATCACTCTTTTGCCGAACGGCCAGAAAACCGCTCTGTTTTGTGTTCCACACTTTCGTACCTATGTAGTCCCTGCGTTACAACCCCGGAGAGACAAGACGGCCCAATGAACTCAGGGGCACAAACTGACTGCCAAAAACAAGAAGTGGCCCAGGAATGACAAGAACTCAAGATCAACGTCAATTGAGAGTCAATCAACCTGCAATGCGGCTCAAGACACCGGATTTCGGCATCTAAAAGACGAGTAAAACTGTGCCAAGGCAGTGCCCCCTAGTCGTTCTTGGCAGATGCTGGGCATGAAACGATTCTTATTTCCCCCGTGCCATCTTTAGACTGCCGAGCCAAAATCATTGGGCGGCCCAAGAAACACGCGAGTCAGATTCCGTGCCCACCATCCATGCAACCCAAACGTTCCCCCTGATGTGGCTTCGGGATGGGTGTCCAATTCGTCCACGGCAGGGCTGACCGTTATTGAATTTCAGGGAGGGGTTGCATCGCCCACAGTCACACATGCAGTGTAATATGCGACGTTCAGCTCGTCGCGCAACTCATAATCACCTGCGAGCGCGTTTCGCGCTCGGATTGACTTCACCCCGCCAGGCCAAAATATTTCAACCGTACGGATTAACGTCGACGCTCACCAGCTTGCATTCTGTTACTTCCTGACGACTCCCTCTTGCAAGCAGCGCGATCCCCGACATCCAACCAACAGCGACAATGCCGCCCTTACGGCTCCTCAGCCACAAAGATGGCAACTTCTTTGTCTTCCACCCCACCACCGACCTCTCGTACGACATCATTTCCTACACCTGGACCGACTCCGTCCGCCGTGACAATGCCGAACCCGCGCCCGCACCGCCCGACGGCAAACCCCCCAAGCTGCCCCCTCTCACCCCCAACCAAATCGCCATCGAAGGCGTCAGTTGGCCCATCTCCATCTCCAAGGCGAAGTTGTCCGAGATCAAGGCATTCATGCTGCACGCGAAAATCACCTACCTCTGGGCCGACTGCGTCTGCATCAACCAGGCCGACGACGTCGAAATGACGGGCGAGCTCGAGAACATGTACTACTACTACACGCAGGCCGCGCGATGTCACATCCTGCTGGATATGGAAGAGACGTGGGATCCGCATGGCATAGTGGATGATTTACGGTTCGTGGATCACATCATGAGCCGCATGGGAGGTGCGGCTGTTGCTGCGGGCGCGGGGCTGGGAGTGGAGATGTTTGGACGGATGAAGACATGGGGAGACAAGGGATGGGAGTTTGGGGTTGATAAGGGGGTTGTCCGAGCGGCGGGGTTTGAGCCCGGGGTGGTGAATTGCTATGCGACGAGCGTAAAGAGGGTGCAGGGGTTGTTTGAGCATTTGTACTTCACGAGGGTGTGGACTTTCCAGGAGATGCTGCTGGGGAAGAACGTGTTGATGTGGACGATGAACGGGGATGAGGTGTCGCGTATCGGGGAGCTAGACACGTGGATGGATCTGGCGTCCGATGCGGCGGATAAGGCAGTGAAGCTGCATGACTGGATTTCTGAGTGCCGGGTGGTGAAGTCGAGCGCGGTGTTTGCGATACTGGGGCTGATCATGGAGGATATTCTGGTTCTGGCAAGCTTGCGGATCCAGGTCAGGGGGATTACCTCGGCGAGGACGGATATCATCAGCGGCGGGCCGAGGTGGTGGTACGACAACCACATGGGAGTGGCGAACGTGTTTTCGGCGATCTCTTTCCGCGAGCGCGAGGCGTCGGTCGAGCACGACACCTTCCGGGGACTGCTCGGCGTGTTCCACGGGCTGTTCACACCCGAGGAGATGCGCAGGGACCTGACAGGGAAGGACATGAACGCCATGTCGTTTGCATTCTTCAAGCAGCTGTCCATCAAAACGGAGCGCGCATGGACTCGGTTGGTGACGAGCAGCGGGGAGCGAGGTTCCTGGGACTGGATTCCTGTGGTGGCGAACCACGACCGGCCGCTGACGACGGATGTCTTTTCCGGTGTCGTTCACCTAGGACGACTCAAGCCGGATGGCTTCGCCAAAGTTGAGGCCACAACGGGCATCCTGGGGACGCCGAAGCGATACGCGACACTCACGCTCCGGAAGGAAACTTCCAAGCCACGGGGAATGCGCTTCACCTTCGTGGGGTGCAACTGCGGAAAGAAGGTCAAATCAGGCATGTTCAGCAAAGAACCCATCCCGACCAACGACCAGTGCGTGAAGGTGGCCAGGGACGAAACAGGCAGGACGTTGGTGCATTGCGCGACCATCTTGGGGTCAATCCTGGACCCTGGCGGCGACATGGTGGAGTTCAAGCGCCGGCTGCTGAAGAAGCTGGAGCCCTGGTGGACTGTCAGCGACCGCAACGCCAAACCCTCCGAGTGGTACGACCGGTGCGTGAGCGGAACGGGGTGGGCAAGCCCCGAGCGGTCCAAATTTCGCGTGCATAACCGGTCGATGGACGTCCACATGGAAGACATTTTCGGGTGCGGCTCCCGGTTGTACAACGAGACAACGAATATGATCACCTGCGAGCTGACCATCGACCAATGCGGCTGCAAGATCACCGGGCCGTTCTCGCTCATGATGGAAGCCATCACTGCGGTCGATGGCGGTGTTCTCGGCGGTGAGATTGCTGCGTCGGACGACGACGGAAGGATCGTGTTGCGAGACGGGCTGGGCTTGGCGCAGGTAGGCGACATCGACAAAACATTCCACCTAGTTGCTTTCCAGGGAGAAGTGGGCTCATACAAGGCCTACGCCTCTCGCTGTCGGAGTACGAAGCAGAACCATCCAGTCCCGGACAAGGTGGACGCGAAGACGGGGCGAGAGCCATGGCCGAGGGCGAGGGCGCTGGTGCAGGCCGACTTTCGGCACGAGTTTACCGACATGGCGAGGGACTACGGCTACATTGAGACGGGTGCTGGCAACTTGCTCATATGCAGGAATCATCTGATCGATAAATACCGGGTCGTGGGCGTCTGCATTGACGGGCCGGCGGCGATGGATGTTAAGAAGCGCGAGAGTCATGGGGTGACTCTGCGATGAGCCTGAAGACACGGCGAGGGCGCTTCGGGTTTTGCCGGGAAATCTTGTTTCCTGTGTGGGGTTATTGCAGCTGATAAGGACAGAGAATAATTGATATCGATTGTTTCTGTTTGCAAAGGAAAGCGCCACCTCAAAGGGTGAAGAACGCGTCTCCACACCGTGCTGAACACGAAGACTAGGGCGCCACCTGCCCGCAGCGCTGCGCAGCACCAGCCGCAAATCTGTTTGTATTCCAGCGGCTTCAATCACCCAACACCTCGCCTTTTTTGTCTGCTCCGAGTCAATCGCCCCTCAAAAGGGAAAAGACACTCGGCACACCTGCATTTGCGCGCCAGCGCGACCAGAATAGCAGCTGCTTATGGGCATTGCGAGTTCTCCAGGTGTTTTTCGTTGCGCATCGACGCAGTGAATGCTTCCCGTGTGTCAGGCCCGGAACTCGGCACTTGTGCAGACCGGGTCGGTGCGCTCCGCAAACCAAGGACATGGTCGCAGTGCCATCCCTTCTGGGAACGCCGCATTTGAGCCCTGATGATTCGGCCACACGGCTTGGCGGAGCTCAGCGCGCTGAACAGGGGTAGGAACGCAACCTGGAGTGCCGAAGTGCCGAAGTCCCGAAGTCAGTCATCGACGGCTATGGCAACATGTCAACAAACAACTAAGGAAATGGTGCAGGTGAGCTAAAGTGGTTCTACCTAGTGCTGCTGCTCCCCGTTTCCCCCCCCTTTTTTCAATTCATTGGAACCTAAAAGTCCAGGAGGCCGACCAACTTCCAGAACCGCAAGGCTACAGACCATGGGCGGAAAAACCGGCAGATGCCGCGGAAACAAGGCATTATCGGCGCGGCATAAACAATAAATCCCCGTGGCTTTCTCAGCTTGCCGCCACCCTCAAAAGCAAAAGGTCCAGATCGAGCAACAAGCCTCGAGCGCTTAGCTAGGCACCGGATTTTGGGTAGCTATGTGGGCTAGTGGCGCTGCGTCAGGGGCAACCCACGCCGTCGATCAGGCGAGACCATCAGCCGCAGATATGTCGCCGACCCCCGCGGATTCGCACCAATAGCGCGCGTCTCTGCCAGCCCTATATGCAAATGTGCGACAACTATTGACGTTGGCAATTACCACTGCGTTTTTGGGCGCTGCCATCAGACACGGTCTAGGCTCTGCGCTCCTAGAAAGGGGGAGCGCAGCAGTTGAGCCTCAATGTTCGGCGCGATAAAGGGGCATAGGACAAAACACACGCCCGGCCTCTGCAAAGCAGTTCCCACCTCCCAAGTCCTCGTTCGTTCGTTCGCTCGGCCAGTCAGTCGTTCGTGCATTCTTGGGGGCAGAGTTCTCACTCGTTTAGCACTCTGAGCCCGGGATTCCACGCAGCCGATCATGAAGTCGCTCTTTTCATTATGCCATTTCTTGGCCATCGCATCGCTCATCCAGTCATGCATCGCCGGCCACTTCGCAATTGTGGGGGCCAGAATAGCCAAGTCCGGCATCTCGAGCGGCCCCAACCTCACCCCAAGGTCGCCAACGGTGAAGGCCAGAACCGAGGAGTTCGGCTTCTCGAGCGACTACAACTTTACAGTCGGAGTCCCGTCTAATCTGTCATGGTACGGTGCGCAAGGGCCGACATTTATCAACCTGTTTGGACTGAGTGCTACAAACGATGTAACATACCTCATGGCCATTACCGGTAGGGTTAGCGTTTTGTGCCGTCGGTGAACACAATCAGCTCACCCGCTCGACGTTAGTATCATTGACGAACACCTCATTCTACATTTGGACCCCGGACCCTTCCATTCCGCCTTTTGACCACTACATATTTACCATCACCGATACCTATTCCCCGATAGAATCTCCCCCTTTCAACATCAGCGGTGTCGGAGGCCCAAGCACTACGGTACGTGAGCTTTCCTGTCCCATGCCAATGCTAAAGCCCTGCGCATTCTAACTTCAAGTTTGCTTATCCCCATAATAGGCTCCTCCTCCCACCGCCACCGTGTACGCGACGTCCACGCTCTCTACGTTGACTTATACCGTTACTAGCAGCACGCCTACGTCTGTTGTCCATTTCACCAATGAACCGTGGAATTTCACCGTCGGGGAGCCCACTGAGATAACATGGATCGACGTGCAGGGGCTGGTCAGCGTTGAGTTGTTGGGCTTCACGCAAGCCGGGACAAACTCGTCCGAGCCAGAATATTACTCCACCAGTTTGGGCTTCCTTGTCAACGGCCTGGACGACTCCAGCTACTATACCTGGACACCAGATTCCAGTATCCCTGTCATGGAGTTTTACCAGCTCATCATCTCGGACGAGGTGAATGTTGGATACTCTGATTCGTTTCAGATTAGCGGCGTGGGGTACCCTGGGGTAGGTTAACATGTTCCACCCAATAATATCAATCTAATGAAGTGCGACTGACCGCGTGTGCGTTTGCCTTTGTTTAGCTTCTCTTTCTGAACGAAAACTACGGCCTCAGTATTGGACATCCATTTGACATTGCCTGGTCTGGTCAGCAAGGACTGGTGACAATCGAGCTCTGGGGCGGGCCGCAAAACTCCAACGCTAGCCTTGCACGTCGGGAATTTGAGGTGGCGGAACCACTCAACGTTCTCGTGAAAACAATCGTCAGTACGTTCATCACCCCGATTCCGTCGCGAGACCTCCAATTGATCATTCCCCTTCAAGCCAACCTTGGGAGCGTTCCCTACTACACCTTTGTTCCAGACTCAGATATTCCTGTCTTCGACTACTACTACCTCAGGATCACCGACTCGACGAGCGAAGGCGTGGGATTCTCCCCCACGTTCTTCATTACCGGCCTCGGTCAAATCCTCCTCACCAGTGAGGTGTACAATGTCACTGTCGGGGAGCCGTTCAACGTCACCTGGTCCGGTCAACGAGGCCTAGCGAACCTCCAATTGTTGGACGGTGTGCCTGTGGGCGATGGGATAGAGGAAGGCCCTATGATCATGATTTTCCCTGAAGGTAAGTTGACAACCACTGATTAGAGTCATCATCACTAACCGTTTCTCTCCTTGCTCAGTCGACCAGCAGGCGTCGTTTTACATCTTCACTCCCGATCCTGCTCGCACCTGGTCCGAGAAGTACTTCCGATTCCGGTTATACGACACGGGGTCGGACACCACTGATTTGTCTCCGTGGTTTGAGATGCAAGGCGTCCTGCACACCAGTGTGACAGTGAGTGAGCCTGAATGTGAACAATAATCCAAGCTCTGAATGACTAACTGCTTTCCAACAACATAGTCCTCCTCGGTTTTGCCTTCTGCCACATCATCGCTCGTCGTATCTTCCTCGACGTCTTCGCCGATTGTCTCCTCTATCTCTTCGTCTACGTCTGTATCGACGCCTGTGTCTCTCTCCACGCCGTCATCTGCGATCACACCCACCCCCGAAGTCTCGGTGACTCAAATTGTGTCAGAAACAGCGCCGATAGTGTCACCTGCTCAGCCTAGCCCAGATCCCACTCAGCCTGTCCCTACAGAACCGGAAACTCCATCAACGACGCCCACCGAGCCTGCCCCAGACACTCCCGCCCCCGATGATAATACTCCAGATCCTCCCGCTCCGGCGACTCCTGCCCCCGAGACACCCGCACCTG
>Ga0247758_1000990_pt1 | contig 23671 bp, 27 predicted proteins | sample UWRJL156409C4_FD_180950 | JGI IMG/M metagenome (GOLD analysis project Ga0247758, IMG submission 180950) | Plant litter microbial communities from Arlington Agricultural Research Station in Wisconsin, United States - UWRJ-L156-409C-4 | ecosystem: Environmental > Terrestrial > Plant litter >... | reverse complement strand
CCCCCCCTGCGAGGAAAGATCTATCTTTTCAGTCGTTTAGAGAAACTAACCCCGTCACAGCTGGAACTCATCCGTGAACTATCACAACAAAGACAAGGCCACCTAAACGCAAAGTCGAAGCGGGTTCTGAAACGGAGGGGGGATGGTTGTATAGAAGCAGGGATGGAGCTTGTGGGAGGAACTCGGACGACCTGTACATGTTTCCTAGAGTTAGAGCAATTAAAGGCCGAACAGCTGGCCTCGACTCGTTATGGCGCCCCGAGACTCAGTTCATCTTTCCTATCATATGCTATCCCTTGAAAGCTGACCGCAGGGCTAGAACCCCCCTGAGCGACAACCCGTGTGCGGTAGGGGACGACCAGATGACATGTTCAGGGTTCTCCAGGTTTCACATCAGGAGAGCTCACGTGTCAAAGATATTCCATTCATAATCCTCGAGTCCACCACCGACATCTAAATATCTGCTTTCCCCCTTGCCTGCTCATTGCAGACAACCAAACGCCGCCTCCTCGGCTCCATAGGCCGACGGTTCACTTCCTCCAAACAAGCAGCCAGCCACTCCTCGCTTCAACCCCAGCACTCATACTTGCTATCCTCGTCAACCATTCCTAGCCATATTCTCCTTTTTTAGAGCGAGATACCTCGCCGCATAGTCCTCTGACCGGGCATTGTCGCCCATGGCCCTCATCAACGTAGCCTTCTTGGCCATCATCTCACATTGCTTCTCTACGTCCTCCACAAGTGAGAAATACTTGAACGCAGAGTCCAGTGCCTCATGTGCTTTTGTGAGGAACTCTGTCCGCTTATGCATCTGTGCGGCCCCGCGGGGCTCAACCTCGCCTGCCTGGCCTGTCCACGCATCTGCGAGGAGGCTGTACAGCGTAGCAACGACATAGACGCTGTCGGTTTCCAGACAGCGAGGGAGTACGGCGATGAGGAGCTGCGAGGCTGCGGCGAACTCGCCGAGGGAGTTTAGAATGTTGGACAGGGCGCCGATGGATTGCCATAGGAGGGGGATGAGGCGCGCGCGCCAGGCCATGCTCGCGGCGCGCATGGAAATGGTGAAGCCTTTCTCGGGGCGGCCGATGCGGTCGAATAGATGGGCTTTGTTCAACAGGAGGCGGATGCGAAGGGCGATATCACGATCGTCTTCTCGGATCTCGGTGATGAGACGGTCGATCTTGGTGAAAGCCGCTTCGAAGTCTCCGCGGCGGATGAGGGCCTCGATGTGCAGCGAGTCGATGATAAAGACCATGTCTGGCTCAAGGGTTTCTGGTCCGGTTTGGAGAAGCTGAGAGAGGAGATGATCGGCCGCCTCGAGATTGTTGTGATGGAGATCCCGGCGGAGCTTGAGCAGCCCGCGATATAGGTGCCAGTATTGGCTGGGCTTCGCCGAGCGCAGCGCGTTGGTGTCCATGCCCTCTAGCTTTCCAAATGCCTCCTCGTATTCCCCCTTCCCAGCAAGGAGACCGGCCAGGCGACAAGTCGCCTTCAGCTCGTCATCAAAAATGGAGTATCTCGCGTGACAGCGCAGAAAGACCTCGCATGTCATGCCTGACATGTATGCCAGGCCTAGCCTGTCCCATAAAGTATTTACCACGGACAATTGGGTACCCATCATCGTCTTCATGTTCCGCTCCACAATGATCTGTGAACTCCGAACCATGTGCTCCAGAGCGGTCGAGACGCATTCACCGCTCGCCATACCAAGTTTGGCTTCTCCCAGCAAAGCAGAGCTCCAGAGAACCCACATTCCTGTCTCCCTTGCCTTGACGCGAAGGAAAGATAGTGTTTCTTTCCCGCTTGAAAGCATGCTGCTATCCTCGAGCTCGCGAACGAGTTTTGGGTGAGCTCGCCCAAAGTGAAACAGCCAGTTCAGAGCGAAGTTAAGACACGTTATATCTCTGTTCTCTCTAGCGGTCGATACCGTCTCGAGCATCGTCGCCACGGCCTCTTTGTGGCAGCCGAAATCGGATTGCACAATAGCCAGATTCATCAGCGCGTATTGGTAGAACAACCTGTCGCGATTCTGCATAGTGTAGTCGAAGTACCGATGAAGAGAGTCGAATGTTGTTGGATAATCGCCAGCTCTCCACGTGTCAGAGAAACTGTGGAGGTCAGCAAATCTCCTCAAACGCACTCAACCCAGTTGGACCCTACCTGAGATAATGAGATAAACTGGGGATAGTATGGCTCTGTTTCAGCAGGCTCTTGAACTGTTCCCTGAGCTCCGGTGGCACCCGATTCCCATATGCTAACCCTGTCAGAACCCCTTCACTAGAAAAACGGCACGAGAAGGAACTCACTATGTAACAGCTCGACCTGGATTTCCAGCAGATTCTCAATGTCTTCCGTGCTCACCGGCGTGGTGTCGTCCTGGCCGCCGCCGAGCAGCATATTTCCATACGCCACCACGGCGATCTCATCTGTGTTGTCTCCCCATTCGTGCTCGCCGGTCATGAGAACCGAATCGAAGCTCAACCGGCTATAATGCGGATTCCGGCGCCTCCAGTTCTCCGCAGTCGGCTGCCGGTATTTGACAAAAGCCTTCCACAGGTCTGCGGTAGTGCTGAACGGCAGCCTCGAGAACTCGAGCTGCGATCTCCTCACAAAGGTACCAAACGGCGAAGTTCGGGACAGAAGCACGCCCGTATGAGGCTCTATCCCACGCTCTGCGAGGCGCCGGAGCTCGTCTTTCGTCTTGGCTAGGTTTTCCGGCAGGCGATCGAAGAACTCCCGTAGCGCGTGCAGGGAGTCAATGCGCCATAACTTCTCTAGGAAGCTATCCCATAGGCGACGGCCGGGGAGACCATCGACGGCGGCGAAGGGCCCGAGGACTCGCTCAAAGTCCCGGATGGACAGGATGAGATGGATGGTGTTCTCCGCCTTGGCCCATCGATCACTGGGGTCCGTAGACGTCAGGTCGCAATCGAGAAGCTGAGAGGCGATAAAGTCGACGACAGGAACAATAGCGGCACGAGGCACTGCTTCCTCAACGTAGAGCTCGATGAGAGCTAACAGGCCGATCTTGGCGGGAGTGAGGTAGCGAGACATGATCGCATTTGGCGAACGAACAGCCCCTCCAAATTGGCGGGCTTCAATCAGAACAAGAGAAGATGTGGTTCCAGGGACTTGCGGAGGAGGACCGATGAGAGTGTCAAGGCCAGTGCAAACTCGCGTTCATCGCGCCTGCCACTTCCTCTCGCCCTGCAAGGATTGAACATGAGGGAAGAAATAGCTAATACCCGTGAATTCCAGCATGAGTTATTGTCTTTTTCTCATAAATAAATAGATATTTATTGAGTGTAGCGGTGCGAAGACATAGCAGGTTCTTGAGCTGAAGGAATACGTTGTGCCGTGGTCGGGCCTGCTCCATTGTCGCTGCGTGACCCACAAGAGCCCGCCAATCAGACGCCGCGCACGGACCACCGCCTTGTACCTCAACCGCCGAGCCTCATACCTGGCACAGCATTTCTGAGGTCACTAGATCTTTATAAATACGCGTGCCTCCTCGTGCCTGTCCCCTTTCTCGGCTTCCTCCTTCTTTCTCCCCCATTCAGCTTCGGACCCGTACTTCCACCAATACCAAACCCAGCAGAGTCTGCGCACAGCCTGCGTCACTGCGTCGTCACCCTCGGTTGTTTCTAGGCGCCGCCGAGTCCCCTCACCGGCGGCCGACCGGGAGACTCTTCCCGCCTCCGCTCCCCCCCTGATTCTCTGCTGTCCCAGCAGAGTCGGCGCACCCCTTCCGTCTGCCATGGTTCGTTTTGCCCTCATTTCGCTGTCAATTTCTTTGCTAAAATTTGGCCCACACAGACGTTGCCCGTCGTACTGGGCGCAACTCGGTTGTTTCCAGCACCTCAGAGTCCCCTCACCGGCGGCTGACTGTCCCAGGAGACTCTTCCGCCTCCTTGGATTCTCTGTCCTTTTTCTTGCGCCGTACTCCGGCTAATAGCGGAAATGCCGCTTCAGGGGATAGGTGGCTCTATTTCCTTGACATTGCTGTGTGCACTCCTGCAGGAGTGGGCTCTTTGATACGGCCGTGTGTTGGCAGCTACTGGTTTCGGGCTGTCTGTTGGTTCTACTCCGCACGATGATGGAAGAAAGCCTGATTCTTACAGATCACCGGTGAGACCACCGGTGAGATGAAGACGCACCTTCAACCAATGAAGCACATCCCTGAGGCAGCGTTGCTGACACGGTGTGCCGTTCTTATGCCACTCCAGGACGGCGAGGAGTCACCGGGGAGGGAAGAGAGGGGGCCTTTGGCAGGTCGCTGCCTTCCAGCGAGACTCTCCCCCCGCTCTACGAGGCGCGAGGCGGCTCGCACATGAGAGGACGATCAAGGTTAAACAACGGACTGTTCGGTCGATGGATGACGGACCGCGCAACCTTGGGCCAAATGAACCGAGTCAGCTGAGTCCTCTCGCTCAAAGGTGTGGGTGGGCTCTTCATTCCATCGTCTGGTTGACCTGAGCTCGGTGTCTCGTCATGTGAGCTTCGAGGATGGTCTGTCGGCGCGGGGTTTGCAGAACTCGACAATGTGCTCAAAGTACTTTGCCGCGCCGCACTCTTGGTCATGGAACAGGAGTTTGCACAACAACCAGACCACCATAGCCACATTCAAATCCTTGAAGCACCCGCGTCAAGGGGCCTGCTCAATGCCTCCCGTCTCGCCTGCTTCGAAGAAATCCAGATTCGTCAAGATAATCAAGGTCCGATCCCAGGAAGAGGAAAGACGCAACCTCGGGACGAGTCAAGTCATCTGCCAACATCCACCACCGAGCATGTGCCTGGTAAAGGGCTGCTAGAAGAGCCCGGTCTACCCGGGACGCTGTGCCGAACGTTACCCCACTTTCGGACAACACTACTACAACAACTACTTCCACCGTCTTGGCGAACACCGCCGGCGACCAGCCAGGACAATCCAAGCCAGTAACTCAGGGGTCAGCGAACCCCCCCTCGCGTTCGGACGGTGCGCTCATCATCCCCCACCAATCTACCACCGAATTTGCATCCGCTGCGGCCTCGCCGACCCAGGCATCGAACTTCCATTCCAACACCGTTACCAGCGAGTGTGACGAGATCCACATCCACAAATTCTGGACCCAGAACGGCTGCCGAGGTTGCACCAACGGACGGGTTTTTCCAAACAAACCTGCACTGCTCCTGCTGCATGTACGCCAGTCCTAGCACACCCCGGGACATCGACTCCGACATTGATCTAAGCCTTAGTGACGACGACTCACCCGACTGCTCAGCTTGTTCCCACGGGTGGAAGGAATCTTCCCTACACAGCGACCACTGCCTGAAATCAGCTCCGTTTCGCTACGGCATCTCACTCCTCTTTGATCGGAGCCCATCACCACTATGAGCAAACCCATCGGTGGCAGCCGAGATGACTGTCAACGTCGATGACGCAGTCGTGGACGGGGGATCTCTTGTGAACAGAAAGATAGTTAGGATGTCGGCAAGTGACACCTTGATGCATTTAGCGGGGTTGTCTGTGCGAGAGGTAGCTGAAACGCAAAAAATGTTGCTGCGGTCGGGGCGGCGGGGGGGCTCGATCAAGGGGCTTGAGGGGGGGGCGCCACAAAAGCGTCCTTGCGCTTCGGGTTGGAGTGTGACTTGGCGGCGGACGTGGCTAAAGCCTCGCGCAAACTATATCGTTTGAAAGCGCGCTTTTCATTCTATCTGCTCTTGAAATGGCAGTTGCGTGGTTAGATATTACAGTTTGAAGAATTGCAAGATTTTGCCCACTTTCACGATGAAGGCTGCCCCTCCACTAGCGCCAAAAGTGGGGGGACGTGGTGAATGGGAGGCACAACGGACTAAACAAAAGCTTGTCCAAACAGGCCAAGACCCTACGCGATCATCACGACACGAGCCCAAATGGCAAGTCTCCTCAAAGACGCGATAATTCTCTCGCGGAAGGATGCGCGACTACCTCATATCGTCAAGATCCTTCACCCCGATTATCCTGCAGCTGAAAACACGCTTCTTCACTTACGCGCCCTCGACGACGGTGGAATCGATTACGACACGGCTCTGGTCGCCTGCAGCATCGTCACCGGCAATACCTCGACTGGCTTCCTCGCGACACGCGAGACCGGCACCCAATGTTTCGAACGCGTTGTACGACCCGACGATAGTATCCTCCGCGAAAACGAGTACTTTTTCCAGTTGCCCGATGACGATGCCCTAGAGCGTCCCTACCCGGTGGTTCCTCGCTTTGAGGACTGGACTTTCCCACACGCTACTATACCGTCGCCTTGGAAAGAGCTTGGCCGCCAAGCACAAGGGGGGTCGTCGTGTCGCATCACTGATTGTATGTGGGGGATTGAGAGGGCCCATATTATCCCGCTTACGGTCCAGAATTGGTGGGATCGGGAGGAGCTCCAGCAGTGCGCTCCTACCATCTTACCCTGCCAACCCACACCTGTACCTAACATCTGGGTTTTTTTCTAGGTACATTGCGCCCGATCGGTTCAGCCAGAATGACATTGACGCCAGTGATAACGTAATACCCCTCCGATCGGACATCCACACGGTCTTTAACGATAAAGTCTTCGCTATTGTTCCCAAGCGGACTCAAATACCTGGGCAGGAGACTCGGGGTGGGCTGTCGCTCGTCATACACATTGTCAATCCTATCTCGGACAGTTACTTTAACCACTACTACCATAATTGCAAACTGCTTCCACTCAGGTGCAGCATCGAATGCCTTTTTGCGCGTTTCGCTTGGACTCTCTTTTCACCTGGTGTACTTGGCGCCTTCTTAAAGAAGTGCATCACGAGTCGGCGCCTTCTCATTTACGATCCTAGCACCGGCACCTCGACCCTTGAAAGCCGTAATCGCGAGCAAGTCCAAGCGCTACTTATTGCTTCACGATCCCGAAGCGCGATTCCTAGGAAGAGGCCGGCGTTGGAGGTTGCCGGTGATGCCGTAAGTGTTCCGGAGCGTCATCAACCTTGTGATGACACCGGGGATGGTAGTCAGGCGGACAGCGGGTTTGCGGAGAGAAGCCCAAGTCGAGGTCGATCGAGGAAGAGGCAATGGGCGAGTGATGAACAGGAACAGATTGGGGCACTTCAGAAGAGAGGAAAGCTCGGAGCTGGTGAGTACAAATAATGAGGGCTGTTGATAGTATTCACAAGAAAGTATACCAATGCTTCATTAGTATTTCGCATGGGCACTACGTCTTCCGGCACAGCTACGATCACATTCTGGGATGGAGTTTGAGCCGTGAGCACGTAACGAGAGGGACAATTGCCCCGCCCGACAGGTACTTGGCGTGGTCTGGGCTGCTGAAACCTGAGGCCGAGCGCTAGCAAAAAACAGCAGTCCAAACCGCGGCACAGGCTGTCTGGGTGGAATACGGGAGTCGCGGTCGGCGCGTTCCGCCAGCCGCTTGTGTCAGTACTAAAGACAAACAGACGAAATGCCCTTTGTTTCTAAGCACAGCACTCAGATGAAGAAAGGCAAAGAGCAACAAACTAGCAAAGAATTTTCAACATGCCCGGCGTTACCTGGGCGGGGAAGGAGAAAACGATGCCCCAAGACACCTCGCTGGCCTAAAATGCCCTTGGCACCATCGTCTAGCTCATTGAACTCCCTGAGCGATGGCAAAGCATCCTGCAGCCGTTCAGCAACTGACCTTACCTTGGATCGCAAGGGTCGCATCGCATTGCGTCATGTATTTGAGGTATTTTCTGGCAATTCTAGCCCTTCAACGAACTTATCACTGAAGTGTTGAATGGAGAGGTACCATCATATTCAAGTAATCTCGGCCTCGCCAGAGGCCACTGGGTATAATCCTTGCCTGATCCCTCGCGGTATTCTACATCTTTGGAGCCAGGACTGAACCTTTGCCCCTCCGCGCACCTCCCATCCACCCTTGTTCGAGTGGGAGGTAAAACTAAAAGTGAAAATGACAAAAGAGGTATCGAAGATGCGCATGTACGACAAAAAAAGAGTGTCTTGCCGGGGAATCTGTACTCCGGTCCCTTCCATGCCCGTAACCGAAGGTGCCTCCGTTCCCCGTGAGATGCAAAAAAAAAAGGAGACCGTATAAACCTACAGGCTGTTCATCGGTTGGGTTGATCAGACTCTCGTCTGGTACTAAGAGGTGAGTTGCTTCCAAGAGTGTTTGCTAAGATCGTAAACCACTCCATTGGCCTGCCTTCCCCCCTGCTCCTCGCTGCTCGGGTAACGCCCCCTTGCTCGACATCCTCCCGACCTTCTTCCACCGAAGATCTGTTAGCCCCCGAGCCAGAGGCTTCGGGATCGTCATCACTATCGTCATAGTACGGTTCATAGCGCGGGCTCGACGGTGATCCGCGAGCCAGAGATCTGACGACATCGCCCTTACATATAGGGCAGGTGCGACGTCTCGTCGTAAGCCAGGGCGTGCTGTCCTTGTATTAGTACGGTGTGTAGTTGCGGCGACATAATTATGACTTACATGCACTCGACGTGGAATTCATGACCACACGGAAGGCTCATGACCCTGCTGACGCCGTCGACGTATTCTTCCAGACAAACGACACATTCCACCTGTCTCCCCATGTACTTCTTCCACTCACTCGAAATGTGAGGGGTCGTCTTTTCGTGAGGGTTTGGTTTTGGTGCCTGCAGTGCATTATCGACCCTCAAGAGATCGCTAGCCTCAGGTACACCAGTAGTAGTGCGTGACCGTGGCCGCGACCGAGAGGAACCTTGTAGGAGAGGTGTGGTGGGTGAGGAACTCGTCGGTGAAGGATTTCTTGGGGAGTGGCTCGGAGTAGGTACTACGGTGTGATATGTCCGTACCGGTAACCGCTCAACCACTGACTTGGGTGCCCTCCACCTCCGCCTGCGGATCTTAGCCCGGAGAATAAGGAGGGCATACACCACCGTCAGCGTAATAAGGGGGCTGACGACCAACACCAAGAGTGTGTCGAAAAACGGGCTAGCACCACTGGTTGGCGAGATGGTAACCCAGAGACCCTCGTGTTCGCCACCATTCTCACCATCTCCCGAGGTCTTGATCGGGGCTGGCGCAACGGACGGATTGGGAGAATCGTTGGAGGCGAAGTCTGCCCCGTCATCGTCGCCAAAGATTTTAGAGATCAGCCCGCCCTGTGACACGGAGGACCCGTCAGACTTGCCAGACCCTAAGCCTTTATTGTCCGCGGCAACATCGGGTGCGTATTCACCGCTGCCGGGAGTGATGCTGCCACCCTTTGGCCCGTTTGCATCTGTAGTAGCACCGCTGCTGCCAAACTTTCCAGCCTGTTTGGCAGATGTGCCGCTACTCGCAGTTTGGCCGTTGCTAGCCTGTTTTCCGGCGCTTTTGGAAGACGAGGATGTCCCAGTTTCGGGCGAAGACCCAACCAGGTCTGGGTCGCGCCAGTCCTGGACTCCAATCTGAAACCCATCCCCTGGTGGTGCGTTGGGATTACTAGCAGATTTGTCGCCACCGTTCTTGGAGGCTTTCTCAAGGCTGTTCTTGATGACCTTGTCCTTCTCATCGCTCCACTCGTCAACTATGACCCAGTCTAGGCGTCCGCTGCTTGGGGGTCGACTCCGATCAGACCCAGCGTTGCTGTCCGATCCCCACCTAAGAAGACGCGAGATCCAGCTTCGCCGCACGGGAGCTGACCTGTCAGTAGTAGGCATGGCGTCACCTTGGGTGACCGGTATTTTCGCGGACTTTGGTTTCGCTGTTGCTTTCGGAGCAGAGGCCGGTGGAGGGCCGGTCTCCTTGGTCTTTTTACCTCTCCGGCCCTTGCCAGATTGCTGTACCTTCAAGACAGGATTTCCATTCTCGTCAAGAATATCCTCGATGAAGCTTCCAGGCTGCATAAGCGAGGATAGGAGATGTGCCGTAGTCCATGACGTGAACACCGAAGGGATTGTGACATTATCAACATTGCCCCGCGCAAACATTTGAATCAACGGTCCCCCTTTCTGATTGTCTCCAACAATGAGAGCAATAGCCCCCCGGCGTTGAGCCCATTTGACCTTCTCGAGGAAGCCGCATCCACCACGGCTTAGCAGGACGATCTTCCCAGTGATCTCCGCTGTTTCTTGGATTGACTGAATGTCGGCATGGCTAGAGCCCAGGTTCGTCGTAGGTTCGCTGAGGGGGTTCTTTGTCTGTTGCAAGCCTTGATGAAGATAGTCGTCTGTCCCATCGTTGATCGACCCAGCTCCCTTTCCAGGTTGCCGCTTGGACGCGGCTTTCTGGTCCACAAGGGGTCCCCGTTCCAGACCCGCCCGCTTCGGAGTCTTCGCCTTGACGGCCGGGCCAGCTGACTTGTCGCCGGCAGATCCTTGCTCGGTCGCTTTCATGACCAGCTCGGATCTCCCGTCCTCCCATCCTGCAACATCGGCGCACCCTAGCTCCCCCTCCCCCTCCCCTTCTTGGAGACTGTCATCAGTGAACCCGCTGCCGATCCACAACCGCCCACTCAGCCCGCCAGATGATAGCAAGGGGCCGAATGCAGCGGGCCGCGCCGGAAAGAAGGTGCTGTTGTCATCGGTGAGGCTGATGGCAGCGCTCGGCGGGAAGAGCGAGAAAGGCGCCGTGAATGAAAAGAAGGTTCGGAATGACGACTTCTGGGTAGCCAGGGGCGGGACCGCGGGGCCGGTACCGCGGATGGTGGTGCTGATAAATCGGCAGAAGAGGAATAGGGAGGCAGCGAAAAAGAGTACGAGTATGGCGATCCGCGGAGTGCGCATCGTGGACCGACCTCGTCGCGACTGCTGTGCAGCCTTGGTCTGGGATGGTCGCGCGGATCAAGCGGCTGGCGCTGTCTTGTGGAACGAGCTGCTGCTGCTCGAGCTGTCAGGAACGTCGAGTCAACTCATCCATGCAGACGCAGCGAGCTACAGGAATAAAGAGGCACGGCCACACGACAAACAAGGCAGTGTGCCTTGAGAGAAGAGCGAGGAGATGATGCGGAAGAACGAGTGTCAGGGGCAACGGCGTTATGACGAAGCAGCTGATAAGGTTTGGGGTTGGGTGGGTCCGTCTTGGCAAGCTTGGACCACCTGCGGGGAACGAAATCCAAAGATAATAGCGCCCTGTCCCCGTTTCTCGCTTTCTCTGACAACCTACAAAATGACATCGTCGGTCTTGTCCGTCTTGGACATGATCCACCAGCATTCACGCGAGAGACTGTACGTCCATCCTTTATACTAGACAGCTCGACAATGCGACCTGTTGGATTGCCATTTCCGTTTTGACGAGGCCGAAACCCCGACCCGTGTTGGCGACGACGACGACAGCAACGACACCGAAGACGCGGAACTCGTCGACTCGTCAAAAAGGCTCGCCCTTGTCCCCGTAAGTGTCGTTAAAGCGCGTTCCATTGCCAACCTGCTCATTCGCCCTGGCACAGGCTTGCTATTCTACAACCAGTACGCCCCGGCCCCTCTCCCCCCTTCTTCTGCACACCTCTCTCAAGGCTGACGAGATATAAGAAACTATCAAGATGGAGTGAGTCTGTTGTTTTCCGGACGACGCGTAACCCACATCCCCTGCTTTATCCTCGCTACCCGCCCCAAGCCCGACATGGTTATGCCCCGCGTCGCCTATCTGGATTTTAGCGAACTTGGAGCCCGGAGAGCTCGGAAGCTGGATGAGCAAGTGGGTGCGCGGCGGTGTTGGCGCTACAACCCGCCCTGCAAAGCCCTTATGAGATACTGGCTGCACCGCCTCACCCCCCAAGACCCGCTGCGAGATCCCTACATCGCAGCCCTCCTCATCGCTATGGCCCAGGCCCAGAGAGCTACCTTGGGACATGTCCGAGATGGTACCTCTAAGTGGCCGGTATGTTCTCCTATCCTTATGCCTTAGGGTTCGGGTAACTAACCCCATTTCTAGTAGGTCTCGTTGATTATGACCGAGGCACGGAATGTCTCGTTCGCCCACATTTACTCCGCTTGCGTGCCTGAACGTCTGTTGTTCAGGCTTGAACATGCCAGGAAACGGGTTCCCACCTCGCTTTTGGAGATCCATCACAGGATTATTCTATTTCAACCCTATCCGTCGCTACCGACGCGCCTATATCAGGCCGTATTCCCCACAACCGCCGTGCCGCGCAGCTAGAATCTCTAACAACTGGGCTCTGCATATTATTCTCTATAATACAGTTAATCGAAGGCTCGTATGTGTGGCCGTGATGCAAGAGGAGTCGTCAAGTGAGCACGCCTTGAACTAGTCAACGTACGAGTCGAAAATGCAGAAGTCCAGAAGCATGACGTACTGCCTGACTGCGGCGAGGATGACGACGCTGGCTGGAAAGAAGTGAGCGGGCCATCTTGGTGGAGTGTGTTGTACTGCTACCTACTGTTCAGCCGCCGGCGTTCCTTGGGGATCATCATGCTGCGAAAGTCTGGAGACAAGCGCCTCTCCTGTGATTTGGGCAAGAAGTTGGTCCGAGACGACCGGCCGCCCATCCCGGATCAGACATCCCGGGCTTGGCCTCGAGAAGGGCGACGCTGCTGGTTGCGCGCAAGAAGCCGGCGCCTTGTGGATCTCTGAGGCGTAGATTAAGGCCGCCGTCGTCGACCGCCCTTAGAATCCGCCCATTATCGAGCTGTACCGTCCACGATTGACGGGAAAAGCGGTACTCGATGACCGGATCATTATCGCCTGTTTGGGGCTGCAGGGGGAGGCGGTTAACACTCGTCCTCACCAGCGAGCCGATAAACTGCACGGTCTGGTCCTCCGGCATCGAGTTGCGCTGCGTGTGCTCATGGGCGTCGGCGAAGCTGCTTGTGGCCGACGGGCTCGCCGCGACTTGTTCAGCCACCGAGGGGCTGGATCCTATCTGCACGCCATCCCAGCTCGACATGCCGCTCGACGCCGCGGCGCTGTCTCTTCGCCTCAGGGGTGCCAACTTAGCTCTCTCCCGATTCCCCACCATCATCTCCCGGTAGGCCACCGGGGAGACGCGCATCGAGTCCAGCCAGGGCCGACCAGACGTAGGCTGTTTCGGCATCGTATTTTCCCAGCAGCTGCTTCTCCGACCATATCCCTAGCTCGGATGAGGGCCCTTGGAGGAGAGCGGCCAGGACGGGAATGCCATGCAGCGACGCCAGAGTTTTCGAATCCAAGCACTCTGGGTCGAAATGCGGGAGGAGTCGGGATTGACAGCTAATGATGGTGTGACAGGTGACGCGACAGCACATGCCAACCCCGTTAACGCACGCTGCTGCGAATGCATGGACCTTCCTTCACAATCAACCAGGGCGATCCAGACCAACCACAAAACAAAACGGAAGTGATCTGAGCGCATCAACGGGATACAAGATACGCAAAGCGGGACAATTGCAAGCCCGGGCTCGCCGCCAGTCTCTCAGACCATCGAAACTTCGATTAGCTAGCTCTGAAGAACTTTCTAATTTGGGCCTGAGCGTTTGTTTACTTGCCCCTGGGTCGTTTTTACGCTTGGGGACAGTAGAGTCAGCGCTTGGCTGGCGCAGCTGGCGCCGCATCACGAAGGCTTGGCCGCCATGGCCCCCCTGAATGTTAGCGTATGGGCCAAGTCGAAAGCACGTGCTACCTGACTGGGTTTCTTTACCATTTTACGTGACACCTGTGAGCGTAACAAACAACGCAGAAGAAACACCATGCGTCAACTCTCTATCTCTCAAATCATCTCCACCCACCCACGCGAACGGCTATACACCCATCCATTGGTCTGGACAGCGCGTCACCTTGGCCTTCTATCCTGTGAATTTTTCAACGACGGGACCATTACTGTTGTGCCCCTGATCCCTCCCAACGTTCCTGGATTGCCACAAGAACAACCCCTCCCCGCACCAATAACGCTGCCCACAAATTATCCGTCTGCTCCTGATAACGTGTTAGACCCCGACAACGAGTGGCGGCATTACTTTACGAAACTTCGTAGCGACACCAACGCAGCGTATTCCCTTGCGACATGCAGGAACTCTATCGCAAAGCAGCGGGCCCTTTCACAACTCTTAGGACTTAGGCCCTGCAGGTAAGGCAGCAAGCGCGTTCTGTCGCTGTCTCCCTAGCAAACATCTTACTGATAAATTCGTTCTCTAATCTAGTGACAAAGTTCACTTCCAATTTACCCGCCGCACTGTTACCGATTTACCATGCTACTCCTTCTCCCACACTCCACCACTTACACAGCTAGGCTACATCAACCTATCTGACATCGCATAGCATAGACGAAACAAGCTCTCCTGCCTGGGGGTCGGTTGTGAACATCGTCCCCCCAATCCGCCCGGCATCCGTATAATTAATAAGCAACTGCGACGTATTACGCCCGACAACCCCCGTGAAGACCCGTATATTGCTACGCTCCTAATCGCACTTACGCAGAAGCAGCGGGTCCACCTTAACAACGATAATAGCGGCTCGAAGGTGCTCCTAGCAACTCTTTTAGGAGATGAGTGGCTATACATCTACACCAGTATGGTCTCGCTCGAGTTCCTCGATAGGCTCGACAACCCCTCCCGCCTTCCGCCTGTAGGCGCGCAATCTCAATTGGGAATGGCGATTTACCGCCGACGGCTTGCTTTTAAACCGTACGAGACGCTGCCACAGCGCCTCGCAGTCGTCGTGCGTGATGCTGGCCTCGCTAGGGAATATGGGAGTACAGATTGGATAAGCCCTAAATGGAAGCAGTTATAAAGCAGGCGAGTGGCAGTTGAGGGTAACGGTGTGGGAGAAAAAGAGAAGGTCTGGAATCTTTAAGAAGCTTTACGACGTGGATCACTCTTGAGTTAAATAGGCTCAGTACCTTAGCAATAGTTCTGTGTCGCATGTATGAGCATCGAGTCAAAGCGTGAGGGTGATAGGTAATCCTAGGATACCCCGCCTCGACGAATCCACTATATTTGACGGATAGATACTGTCTGACGATTGCGTGACGTGACGGCCGACTTGGCACAGCATGAAGACTCACAGCTACAACCAGCCCCAGTGGACCAGCGATCGCGGGCCTTATACGACATTCATGGCCTTTGGCTTACAGGGTATGCACATTGGCGACGAAGCAGCGCCAGGTCACGAAGATGATGGCAGATCTAGAGAGATGGAGGCGAGAAGTTGTCTTGTGGCTTAGGCGTGTGGATCATCCAGGAGAGGAATGCAGGTGACGTGACCATGCTGGATGGTGACTTTCTTACTGCGACGCCGGTTACTCTAGCTGCACCTACTCCTCAACCGCTGTGGCTACCACTTCGGTTCCCATCAAGACACTAGCCGCTGATTTCTTGCGCCGCAGCCTCTTGTACCGAGGCTCCTTCTGCTGTTATCTGGCCTTGATGGCGCTGCTGGCCGTGCCGGACGCCGGGTAACTCTGGCGAGCGTTCCCGATCGTCAACGGCGCGGGCGCAAACTTGGCACAGGAACGAGAACTGAGCCTGGAAGGGAAACCCTCCAGCTAGCGTGTAGAGTGCCATGCGATGGCAACGGGCTTATCCATCTCGAGCTCTACAGTCTCTTAGTAGGGGGTGTAGAAAGGTAGCGGCGGCAGGGATAGCCGGCGTGATGACAAGGTGGGTACAGTATGCCGGGATAACCCATCGTTCTCACACCGCGGAAGGAGGAACGGCAGGTGGAATGTGGAGTGACCGCCCACCGGTCCCGATCGATGCTCTCAGAGTGATCGCTCGCGCTGTGAAGATGGTGGTGATCGGTCCACGTTGTTGTGCTGACTGCGATGCGGAGTAAGGAACAACCGCAAGCCGTTCCGCACCTCGAACGCGGAACCAAATGCTCGATTCCCTAGAACTGGGCCTCAAAAAGGGGTGAGAGAAAAAAAAACCCCCAATGGGCGCATGTGCGTGGGTGGCAACCGGCGTATCCGTCTCGTGCATCTTGTGTATTCTGCCGTCTCGATCCTTGGAGGGGGTGTAGAACGGCAGCGTTGGGAAAGTGTGACGAGGTGCGTATGGGCTGTGGTGGCGGAGCGGTGATGGGGGTTGGAGAGGGGAGCGGTGGGGAGAGAAGGAGATGTGACGGCGATAAGCTGAAAATACTTCCACTCTACGCTGGAATCGAGTCAGCTTTTTGAGCTAGTGTAAGGGCTGGCGACCTTCGTCCTCGCGCCTCTACCGGCATTTTGGCGTCTACGTGCTGGAGTCGTGATGGAAGGTTGTTTTAGGCTTGAGCCGGTTGTGACGCACGCACTGGGGTGTTGCTCGGCCCGGCCCGCCAGTGCCCACTTCAAGTGGAACGCGTATAGCGATGAAGATTGGGAGGGCTTTAGCGACTTCAACCCCGATGACTCCGTGCCCGACAAGCCTGAAGAGTGTGCCTCCGTTCTGAACCCTCCGCCGAACCATCGCCTGTTTACTACCAATTACGCTACCAAGGAGAATCTTCTCGCCGACTTACACGAGTTCTGTTGCGCAGGCACGCTTCGCTGTCGCCAAGGAGCGCGGTTGCAACTACATCAAGGACTTTGGGCCTACTAGAATCGACCTCGCCAGAGGCAAGATTCGAAGCCAAAGAGGGCATTCACGCCTCACTTCCACTGCCACAGTTGGTTGTATTTAGAAGAGCACCGCGAAGGCACTGCTTGTTGATGGCAAAAGGCCGTGGCGGTTTGAGCTCAAAGCTGGCTGTGAGGGCCACCACGGCCAGTTGTTCCACGCCATGAATGCTCTCCGCATGATTCCTGAAATGATCCAAGTGCTTCAATTTCACACTTCCTCCCGGATGCCTGCAGAAGGTCAAGTTCTCGCTCTCCACTTCTCCCATTTGCTCATTAATGGGAGGCGTATCTCGGACGATCCAGCCCGTGACAAAATTATAAGTCAGCCTATGAGAATGGAAACCTAACCCGGAGCTTAATCCACACTGGACTCTGAGCCACATTGGGACACCGGGCCACACCAGGACCTTAGGCCACAGACGACAGGCAGGTCACGCTGACATTATACCTTCCCGGCCATGATAGACCGGGCCACATTAACGCTACGGGCCGTACCGGAAATACTAAGCTCTGGACAAACTCTGTTTCTCATGAAGATACCCCTTCAAAGCCTCGAGCGCGAAGAAAAACTGATGTTGTTCATATATTCGCAACTAGTTCAAAGAGCAAAAGACAAACGGACGAATATCGCATAAAGGGTTCGATGCCGCGGTTTGTGCTGCTTTAGTACGACAATACAGATACCCATGAGCTTGTCAGGACGTGTCTCCGGGTCATTCCTTCACAAGTCGAGCGACAAGATTGGGAGCCCGGCTGCTGCGTTTGCTGAACCTGACTGCGTACGGCCTATACGTGATTGGGGTCTGGGCGTCACTTGTGCTTTCGGCCTTGCTGGTATGTCTCCCCAAAAGGAAAAATTCCAATCCCTCTAGTCGATTATCCCGCTGGGTAATTAACTCGCTGAAAGATTCTGCGTCCACTGCTGTGTCGGAGAACTCCCTCCATGGTAATCTAAAACAGTAACAGGAACAGGGGCGGCGGGGAAAGCGAGGCAGGAGTGATACGGATGAGAGCTGCGTAGGGGGATTGGAGGAGTTGTAAACACAGACGGCGGTGGTCTGCTCGAGAGCTAAGCAGCCTTCAGCAGCGCATTCAACGAACCAAGCGGTTATTACTGTCACAAACTACCGCTGCACTGAAAAGAACCAAGTAACTACGGAGCAAACGAGAGGGCTTTCATCCTCTGAACAATCGTCATGTCGCGGATGTCATCATGCTGGAAAACCCAAGCCAAAAAACGCTCGATACCCATACCCCATCCTGTCGTAAGGATCGGCTTCCGTTCTCTGATCTCGATGTACCACGCGTACTCCTCTGCTGGGACTTGGTGCTGTTGAAGCGCTGCAAGCACATCTTGCGGTAAGACGTGCCGTTCGCCGAGACCCAAGACTTCCCCGTTGCCAAGCAGCAGATCTGCACAGCGCGCCTTCGTGCACGTCTCGCCCAAGAACGCTTGGTAGAATGGCACGCTGAGGTGGTCCATCTCAGTAAGCCAGACAGCACCGCCAAAGTGTTTGATCAACTTCAATTCCCCCGCTCGGGTAACCGTCCGTCCTTTGCTCGGATCCGAGTCCACAACGAACCTCCAGCAGCTGCTGTCCATCATCGGAAGGTCCAGAGCATCGTCAACGGTAATGCGAGGGAATTTACGACCATGAGAGCGGTAGAGCTCAAGCAATGCCAGCAGATGGTCGGTGCTGCCTGCCACAGCTTTGACTGTCTCGTGATTTTGGAGCAGAGACGAGACAAGATTGGTGATGTATAATTCCGCAACCTCCATCCCTCTGTGAAAAGGGCCCAAGAGCTCGCATTCAATATGCTAGAATTGATTAAGATGCATCGCGTCAGGATCCTCGCCGCGGAAGGATGTATTGACATAGTAGACGCCAGGGACGTCGTCTTGTATGCGGAGGAAGTACTCCAGAGAAAACTGCATCGAGTCCGCAAGGTGCGGCTTCTGGCCGAGAAAAAGGATAGGCACGGGCTCGGAGTCGGAACCTGGACCCATCGGCGAGCTGACAGCGTCTGTAGTCGCCGGTACGAAGCAATACTTGTAGCCCATGGTCCTGTGGAAGAAGGTGACTGAAGTGTGAAATAGGGTGTCCTGGATGACGAATAGCTTCTTGTACCAGGGTTCTCGAAGGACCATGGATAGGTGGCGCGACGGATCAGACCAGGAGCCGGGGGGGCCTGGCGGCGTCCGTGGGGAACATCTTGCGGATATCAAGCGCGGCGCGCGTCAGTAACTCGAAGTCTCTGAATAGCGGCCCGCTGAGGGAGCTCACATAACCAGGATATATATCCTGGTATGGCGCTATCGTCACCATTGCGTCTTCCGCTGTCGAGCTGCCATTACTAGCATCTGCACCGTGGATAGGGATAAGCTTGACGTGTGCGTAGTCGATCTGGAATCCCTCAAAGATCATGCCGCATCGGCTTGTCCCGAAGGCCTCCTTGAGGACTTGAGCGACACGGTGGGCAGATAGCATCAGCGCAGTAAAGGGTTCTTTCTCAATGGAGAAGATGTCGCTCGAGAGATGCTTGCGCGGGACGAGGACAGTGAAGCCGGAGGTGTTGGCGAAAGGGGTAAGAAATGCGACATGTTGGTCGTCCTCCCATACGCGCCACTGCTGGAGTTCACCTCGGACAATACGAGCGAAGAGATTCGCATCATCCTCGGCACCATCGAACTGGTAGTTTAAGGGCAATAACAGACCGGAAACAGCTTGAATCAAGGAGCAGATGTCATGCAGCTTGTCGGCTGCCATCATAGGCCCATCTTTCGAAGAGATATACCCCGGGAATCCTTCGTGGAACTACTTCAGGTGGCTCGTGACCGGTGCCTAGTCCTTTCTCAGACTATTTAATGGCTATAGTAAAAGAGAACTGCCGCCTTCGGCGACGAGCGCGCAACGTCCCACGTCGTAGTACTTCCGGAGATGTGACGCCGCCGTCGAGATCTTGGCCAGAGAATTGACAAGCCCGGTAGGCTGCATCGAGAACAAGTCCGTGTTCGACTTGATGGCTGCCAACGCGTGCCCTAACGTCGTAGGGTGGCGGGAGAGGCCAATCAGGAGCTGGTCATCTTCGTAGAACTCGTGAGATGGAAGGACGGGAAAGGTGGTCGGGTGCGGGTGGTCAGAGCACCCGAGGACGATCCGTTGGTGACGGAGAACAGCCGGGCAGTAGACTCAACCACGACGTTGCCTTCGGCGTCGATGGCTGCCAAGGCACAGGATGCGCTGGTAGCAGAGATATGGCGCAATGCTTGGCGAGCAGCGTCGCGGAGGCTGCTACCTGATGCGTGATACTTGGCGACGTTGGCGGCTACTAGCTGCTTGAAGATTTGGTCGCCTGCACCACTGCTGTAGGCACGCCAGCGTATTAGCGACGCTCTTTTGTCTCGAAGGGCAGAGCCATGCAAGGTACGTACCACAAAACGCTCAACCGTTCGTCTGCGTATAGGCCGGCGCCCAAGATGGCTGTATCGCCGACGCGGCCGTCAATCTTCCTAGTTGGTCCCCCTGTCGACCCACCGGCCGCCAGGTGTCCGTAACTATCGAGGACAATCGCGCCGACCGTGCCTATCTCCGAACCAATATCCCGCTGCGCCGAATGGGAAAGCCGCTCCCAGTAGGCTTTGCGGAAGGGTGTGGTGAAGTAGCTGTTGGCCACTACTTCCAATCCGAGCTCCTTGGCCTTCTCGTCAGCTGCGCTGCCGACGAGCATGGTATGTGCCCCGTGATCCATCAGAGCCTTGGCAAGGAGAATTGGGTTTTTGGTCGCCTCGGCGCAGCTGACGGCCCCATAGCTTGCCGAGCTCCCGTCGGCGATGCCCGCCTCGAGCTGTGCAGAGACATTGCGCAATCGGCTAGGAGACAGGCTCCGCACGGACCATGCCACCGATAAACAGGTTCTGCCATATCTTACCGCCCTGCCAGACTTCTGGTCAAGCCCCTTTGTTCGACAGCTGCTATGTAGCAGGTTGCTCACCCCGACACGATCGTGCTCACCGAATCCCTCCATCGCGCATCACTCACAGCGCGTCGGCCAAGCTGGAGTCCAGATGGCGTCCGCATCCCGCGGTCCTCAACAGCTGAAGGATCGGGTCGTCCAGTCCCGAGTTCACCGCGAGCGCGACTGATTCATTGCGTCCATCCCAGAGCACCAAGTACTAACAACCTGATTGTGAACGATAATATGAAGATTATTTCTGTTCTTGATTGGGAGTGGAGCTGCGTGGTGCCCCGATAATTCTTCATTCCGCCACTATGGCTCAGATACTGTGATACAACCAAGCTCGCCTACGATTTTGTATACTAAGATTACCTAAAGCAATTTCACCGCTTGCTTGACCTTGTACGAACCTAGGAACTTGAGAGGTTTGGGTAAGTGCTGCTCGCTAACGAGTGGATAGTGGCTTCCTTATCGTTAATGTGCTCGAGAATTGGACCGATATAGACTGGTTTGCCTATCGCTACATTAACTGGAAGTGGTACTACGGGTAGGGAAAGGAGGGCCTGGATGCGAGAGTTAAGGCGTTTATGGAAGATCCGACTCGTTAAGCTTTGATTATGTTGAAGCTTGACGAAGGTAGGGCTTATAAAGCCGTGTTAGACGGACCGAAGAACGAGAATGATAAAGTAGCTGCTGTTGATCGCGGAGGATATTTTGGGTCGCTATTCGCCATTATTAAGCGATTCGTATCTCCTGTCCCCGCATTCCCGAATATCACTTGGGGGGGAGGAGTAATCCTCACTGTGGGAACCTTGTACTTTATCGCGAAACGCATTGTCTAATCTCATTCCTAGCACTGGTAGAGTAAAACTATGAAGACTCTGACTTTATTAGCTCTTTAAGCCCTTTTAACTCCTCCTCAACCTTGGAGAATTCCTCTTCCAGGCGTTCGATTGTAATTTTATAGGAATTAATAAGGTCTTGATGATTAAGAGTGCTCGACTCTTTGCCCCGAGCATCCTTTGCAGCCTTTGATGACGAGGAAACAAGCGCTTGTGTATCATCGTCCATCGAATCGAGTATAGCTTGCATAGCATCCTGCTGTGCTTAGATATTCCCCTTTAATCCTCCTTGAGCTTCTTCACCCTCTCTAGTTCTTTGATGCGAGCATCTGTTATTTTGTTCGACATCTTAGAATATTTGTCAGTGCTGAAACGCCAATCAGGCCGTCGGCGGGTATATTATGAGTCTCACCGTGATGTTATGCAGTGTTCGATTAATGTTCAGTTTACTTTTGAGGTATTCCTGAAGGGTTGGTGGGGTTTAAAGGAAACGGTGTGGGCATCGCGGAGTACCGAAAGATTAGCGCCTCTTGTCCTTATCGCGAATTGCGAGCCTTTAAGCAGCATGCCGGGATGCCACATTCGTCGAGGGTAAATTCGACTGGTGGGTTTGGTATTGTCGCCCTGCCCGATCAGTTGCTATTGAGCGAGGGATCGCCCTCGCCCTCAACCAAACCCAACGGGCAGCCCGATGTGGCGGGACCACATCGCCACATCCTGAGCTCAGAGCAGGAAGTGAGTTGCGGCAGCCGCTCGACCCGAGCCGAGCGGGAATGGGTTCGCAGGATGACGTGGGCCGCCCGGGACCGCTCGTCGGTCCGGTTCTGGCAACAGCCCAGTACCACGTGCGGGGCTTTAGCCGCTTTGGGACCCGGCGCAGGTTATGGAGCCCCGGGACAGAGCAGCGCAAGGGTGAGCCCCATGGTGGATCAGGTGGGTTGGCTGTTGAATCAAGCGGTGAGTCAAGGCGGCCAGCGAAGGAATATTAGCAAATAGGTACAAATAATGAACAATACATCATGCCCTTTTCGCTGTCCGCTGTACGCTACATAGAACTCCTCTCTCCGCACCAGCATCGATCGCCCATTGCCCCGCGTGGGCCTACACGCCGCCGGGCGAGGCGGCCAGGGTACGCGGAGGATCGGGTGCTGTGCGGGGGGTTGTCGAGGGTTCTTGGACACAAGATCGGGTTACGTCTACCCAGGGTGGACGTCTTTGCCGTCCAACTGTCCGATCTAGGCGTCCTGTCGGCTCGTTAGGTACGCCCACCCACGGCACACGCGCCAGCTGGGGTTTCTTCCCGCCTCTTATCGAGCCTCCGCGAGTCCCGCCCGCCTGTGCCGACGCCAGCGGCCTTCGATGTCTTCTTATGCCCGTGCTCGTCATCGGCGTGGCCGTTGTCGCCGTCGGCTTCAACCTGCACCGCGCCTGCTGTCGTTATAGCGACGTAGAGGCCGGCGTGGGCTACGAATTACGCAGCGAGCAGTTAGTCGCGATAGCTCACAAATGCAGGACGCAGCCATTTTGCACGCGGTGATTTGATCACGCCAGTCTGGTGAAGGCGCAGAGCAAAAACATTGACTTCCGAGACAACGGATGGCATCAACGCATCGAATCGCCTATGGCTTTCCTTCCTCTGCTGCATTGTCAAAGTGTCGAGAAGGCCGAGCTTCTGAGCGGATGCGAAGGGAGGACTCGGCAGTCGCTCGACAGCGTTCAACATGTGGAGGTGCTGGTCACTCGGGGACAGTTGCGCACCCACCCCGTGGTAACGGTACTTGAGGCAGATTGTAGAAGTCGGACTGGTCTGGCGTATATTAGGAACCTTTCCGACTAAGGGGCGCGGTAGGGGATTGTCGGTGTCGAGGATTTAGCAGACGGAAAGGGTAAGGGAGGACGGTTAAGGCTGGCGCAGAAAGGGTGCAAGCGATCGGCAAAGCTCTCTACGGCGACTTACCGCACAAGATTTTCTTCTGGGCGGCTTCCTCGACAACCATCTCTGCACGAAGTGCCCAGCGTAGATATGGCTCAGAATCTACCTGACCGCATCAAGATGGGCAATGACTACTATATCGACACCGACGCCGGTGCCGATGACCCAACCGCCGACGGATCCCAAGCCCGGCCGTTCAAGTCGCTCTCATACGCTTTCATCCAGAGTATTGAAAAATCGGACAGCAGTTATTTCGTACGTGCATCAGCGACGGGCGCTGCGGACTCTAGCCAATTGGCCGAACCCATCTGGAAAGAGCCCTCGAAGAGTGCCGTCAAGAAGGCTCAGGGAGTTCTGGATGCGCACAAGAAAAAGCTCGCGACGCAGCGAGCTCTGGAGGAAGAACAACGGCAGCGTCGCGCACAGCGATTGGAGGAAGCGAAGGGTATCGTCTTGGTGGAAGACC